>Ga0209035_10000202_pt1 | contig 23853 bp, 17 predicted proteins | sample MarorgKNORR_S2LV_6_FD_188220 | JGI IMG/M metagenome (GOLD analysis project Ga0209035, IMG submission 188220) | Marine microbial communities from the Southern Atlantic Ocean, analyzing organic carbon cycling - AAIW_A/KNORR_S2/LV (SPAdes) (version 2) | ecosystem: Environmental > Aquatic > Marine... | reverse complement strand
ATCCACCATGTTTACAAGGTATACGCCAGCTGTTAAGTTTACAGAAACGGCATTTCTTTCGTTTGCTGTAAAATCTATTTTCTGTGCATAGACTTGTTTTCCGTTCATGTCGAAAATGGTCATGTTTGATTCTCCTAGGCTGTTTTTAGCAAAAACGGTAAAGTCTCCGGTAGAAACGGTCGGGTAAATGGTAAAGACCTTCTTGTCTGTAAATACATCTTCTATAGAAAGTGGTTCGCTGGTAAATTGTCCAGAGAAAATTCCACGTCCATAGGTTGCAGCGAAAACAGCATTGTCATCTCTCATGTCGAGGTCAGTTACTTTTACATTACTCATTCCGTTGTATGCTTGTACCCAAGTAGGGGAAGCATTTGAGAAATTAGCAGTAGACCAAACGCCCAATTCTGTACCTACAATTACCTCATCGGTTCTCAAGGGGTTTTGTAAAATTGTTTTCACTGGAATGTCTGGTAAGTCTCCTTCTTTGGCTGCCCAAGAAGCTCCTCCGTCATTACTGTACCAAATGCTTTCTACACTGTAGTTGTGCATGGTTACAAAAATGTCATTGTTGGTTGATCCATACTCCACATCAGAAACACTACCAACAAAACTAGGTCCAGAAATTTCAGTCCATGTAGGGTTGCTAGATTCTGCATTTTCTATTTTTAAAAGGTCTCCTAAAATAGTTCCTACCAATACTGTAGAAGTACTTGATGTGTAAGGGTCTACTGTAAATGCTGTTGGGATGGTGGTTAATAAATCATCTGTTAACTCTGTTCTAGTTATAGATCCTAAAAGGTTGCTGTATCGTTTTATTTTATACAATCCAGAAGTTGAATAGTTGGTGTATAAGATGTTTAAATTAGAATCCAATGCACATGGATTGATAAACGATCCATTGCTTCCACTTTCATTACTAACGGTAACTGATGAAGAGGTTGCGTAGTTGTACAAGGTAATACCTGAGTTGTATACGTAGTTTCGAATAAAATAACGATCGGTACCATCTTGGTCAAAGAAACTATAGGCACCGTCACCTCCATAGGCTTCTATAGAACTTGAAACTCCAGCAGGCGCATTTTGAAACAGTTGTGTTCCGTTGTCTTGTGCTCCGGCAACAAAATAGTCACCAGAAAAAGCGGTGGTTGGCGCCACACCTACGGTGTAAAATTGTGTTACGTTAAATCCTTTGTTTCTTGCCGATGTAATGGTTCCTCCATTATTACTATAATAGACACCTCCATCATTTCCTAGGATCAATCGGTTAGAATCGCCATTTGCAAATGCTAAAATATGTTGGTCTGAATGTACTTCTTGGTATCCAAATCCGCCATACCAGTGTGAAAACTGATTCCATGAAGTTCCTCCATTGGTTGATTTAAATAAATCGATTCCACCAGTATACACAGTGTTGTCATTGGTTGGATCTACTTCTAACATTAGATCATAAAAAGCTTGTCCTCTTGTAAAATCACTGGCATCTATTCCTGTACCAGCATCATTTGGTAAGGCTAAGGTTGTAACACTACTAAAAGCATCGGTTGTTTTAAGAACAGTAACGCTTCCTCCTTCGGTTAGTTCTGCTAAGACATAGATTGTATTTGCATTGGTTGCTGATACCGCAATTTGAGTTCTAGAACCATTGGCTATTTGGTGCGCTTCTGTAAAGGTAGCTCCATCTGTAGAAGAGAAAATCATTCCGCCTCCGTCATAATATAAAGAACTTCTTTTGGTAGCAATCCATATTTTGTTGTCTGCACCAATTTCTATATCGTTTGGTGCGTGTTTGTGATTGTCTTCTGTTAAAGGCAAGTCAATTACTTCCCATAAAGCTCCTGCATCTATAGATTTGTACAATCCAAAACTAGGACCTCCTAAGGTTGTTGCTGCATTTGAAGAGCCATATCTTGCATCTCCGGCTGCTACATATACTTCAGAAACACCTGCGTTGTTACGCACTTTAATGTCGTTTACATGTTGTGTTCCAGGAATAACCAAGGCAGTGAAATCTCCAGTAGCGACATTTAAAGAACCGCTAATGGTGCTTCCGCTCGCGATGGCAGCTTCAAGAAGATCTCCATCTGCTTTAGAAATCATTACCGAAGGAATGGTTACCGAAGCGTCTGTTCCTCCCATAGGTACCGGTTCTCCATTAATATTGTTCATTACAATGGCACCTACAGCGCCTTGATTTTGTGCATTTTTTACTTTTACTGTAAAGTTACAAGACCCTCTTCTAACAAGCGCAATGTTTCCGTTTAGTTGACTTCCGTTTGTAAGGGCATTACATCCTTCAGTAGAATTAACACTACTGTCATCTACTAAAACGATATTAGCTGCAATCTGACTGGTAATTTCAGGGCCAAAAGCTGTTGTTGCTATAGATTGGTAGTTGTCTGCAATATTAGCAGGCGCACTTACTGTTATGGAAGAAGCAGCAGCAAAATAACTTTCTCTTGAAACTCCTCCAAAAATATGTGCCCATGTAGTACCACCATCAGTAGATTGCCAAACACCATCGCCATTTACATCGCCTCCAACATAAGATTCTCCTGTTCCTGCGTAAAAAATATTGGTATTGTTTGGGTCGTAGGTAATACAAGAGACAGCTAAGTTCTCTGGAATTCCTACGCGCTCCCATGTTTGAGCACTACTAGAAATGTTGGTGTTTTTCCACAATCCACCACTAACACCTCCTGCAAAAACAGTTTCATTAGATGTGTCATTAGGGTCAAACATCATCCCTCTTGTTCTACCACCTACATTGTTAGGACCTCTTTCTTCCCAAGCATTGTCTGAGGCATCTCCCGGAACGCGTTCTGAAGCACGTGCTTCTTGCAATGCTTTTTGCAATGCAAAAACATTTTCTGGATGCGTGGTTCCTGTTGCAGGATCTATTTCTAAAAGATATTGCTCTTCGTAGTATTTGTTAGGAGTGATTCCTTCACTTTTACGTTCTTTCTTAGTCAACGCTAACGAGCTATTAAAAGGATGTTCTTTTAAAAATTGTTCGTGTTGCGCACTTGTGTTTGTTGTTGTGTTTTCTTTTGTGAAAACGGTATAAAATACACTAAGACTAAGCAAGATGATTCCTGTAAAAAGTATTTTTTTATTCATGACTGAAATGATTGGTTGATTATTCGCCTCAAATTTAGGCATTTTTTAGAGAGATTAGATGCTGTTGCCTGTTAATTTTTTATGAACACGTATGGCGTAAGAATCCGAAATTCCTGATACGTAGCTGCAAATAAGCATAATTCTATCGTAGAGATTTGGACTTGCAACCCGGTACTCTTTTGGCAGTAAATTTAAAACCAAGGCATCGTAATTAGAGGCGGTGTTCTCGTACGTGCTGTTTAAGGCTGTCGTAAAAATGGCGAGTAGGTCTGCAATAATTCGATACCCGGCAACTTCTTTTTCTACTACTTCTGCACTTTTATAGATTTTAGAAACACTCAAATTGATGATGTCGTTAATTTGTGCTTCGTAGGCACATTTGTCAAGCAAAGACTTTTCAAAAGAACCGTTTAAAATGGCTGTTTCATTTTCTAAAAACAATGTGACTGCTTGTTGTATTAACGTATTTATAGCAAGTGCTCTTAGGTAACTTACACGGTCTTTTGTGTATTTAAGACTGTGGTATTTTTTAGAATCGATATGATCTCTCACCAAATTGATTAAGTATTCTAAAGCGTATTCTTCTTCAATAAGCCCTAGGTTGATACCGTCTTCAAAATCAATAATTGTATAGCAAATATCATCGGCTGCTTCAACCAGATATGCCAAAGGATGTCTGTAAAAAGAAAGGTCTTTGGTGGTCGATTTTTTAGCGAGCCCCAATTCGTTTGCCAATTCTATAAAGAGGATTTTTTCCGATTGAAACACCCCGTATTTTTTATCGACAATGTGCTTGGTTGGTTTTTTAGGAAGCGATTCTTTGGGGTATTTCATAAAAGCTCCTAAGGTTGCATAGGATAATCGCAATCCGCCAGGTACGCCTTCTCTGCTTTCGGTTAAGATTTTAAAACCGTTGGCATTTCCTTCAAAATCAATAAGGTCTTGGTATTCTTTTGCGGTTAAAGCTGCTTTAAACTTCGCGCCATCTCCGGTTTTAAAATATTCGCCAATGGCTTTTTCTCCGGCATGGCCAAAAGGAGGGTTTCCAATATCATGGGTCACGGAAGCAGCAGCTACAATGGCTCCAAAATCGTTAAAAGTATAGCCGAGTTCTTTTAGGTGGGGGTGTCTTTCTAGCAAAGCTTTCCCTACGCGCCTACCAATACTTCTACCAACCACCGAAACTTCTAAACTGTGGGTAAGGCGCGTGTGTACAAAGTCGGTTTTAGACAACGGTATAACCTGTGTTTTGTCTTGCAGGCTTCTAAAGGCTGCCGAGAAAATAATACGGTCAAAATCGACTTCAAAGCCGATACGTGTTTCGTCTTGTTCAGAGCGAATACGTTGTTGCGTGTCTCCAAATCGTTTTAAAGAAAGTAGTTGTTCCCAGTGCATCATAATGTGAAATAATATTGACGAAGTTAACAAAAAAAGAGAAGTAGTTACACTTCTCTTTTTTTAGTTTGTAAGCGTTCCTTTTAAGAACCACACATTAAGCAATCGTCGATCTCTCCATTTTTAGAAGCATCTACCATCGCTTTAAATTCTTCAGGCGTCATTGGTTTTTCTTCTGCCTTCTCTTCTTTAGAAAGTGTAAACTGTGTTGCGTTTACAGCAGATTTTGTACGTAAATAGTACATTCCAGTTTTTAAACCAGATTTCCATCCGTAGAAGTGCATTGAGGTTAGTTTTCCAAAATCTGGATCTTGCATAAACAAGTTCAACGACTGCGATTGATCTATAAAGTATCCTCTATGGCGTGCCATGTCAATGATGTCTTTCATGCTCATTTCCCAAACTGTTTTGTACAGTTCTTTTAGGTCTGCAGGAATGGCATCAATGTGTTGGATAGAACCGTTTGCACGCATAATATCTTCTTTCATGCTGTTGTTCCATAGACCAAGTTCTACCAAGTCTTCTAAGAGGTGTTTGTTGACAACAATAAACTCTCCAGAGAGTACTCTTCTGGTGTAAATGTTTGAAGTATACGGTTCAAAAGCTTCGTTGTTTCCTAAGATTTGAGAGGTAGAAGCTGTTGGCATTGGCGCTACTAACAACGAGTTTCTTACCCCGTGTTTCATCACATTTTTACGCAATTTTGCCCAATCCCAGTTTCCACTTAATTCGTCATCTTTGATACCCCACATGTTAAACTGAAACTCTCCTTCAGACATCGGCGACCCTTTAAACGTAGAATACGGTTCTTTTGCTTTTGCAATCTCCATAGAAGAGGTTACGGCAGCAAAGTACATGGTTTCAAAAATCTCTTGATTTAATTTCTTTGCTTCTTCAGAAGTAAAAGGCAAACGCAGTCCAATAAAAGTATCTGCCAACCCTTGAATTCCTAAACCAATAGGTCTGTGACGGAAGTTTGAGTTTTCGGCTTCAACTACCGGATAGTAGTTCATGTCGATAACTGTATCTAAATTACGCGTTACTTTTTTGGTAACATCAAACAACTTTTTATGGTTGAAAAATTTTGTACCATCTTCTTTCTCAGTAATAAACATAGGCAAAGCAATAGACGCTAAGTTACACACGGCAACTTCGTCATTTGCGGTGTACTCCATAATCTCTGTACACAAGTTTGAAGAACGAATGGTTCCTAAATTTTTGTGATTGGTTTTACGGTTTACTGCATCTTTATACAACATGTACGGAGTACCTGTTTCTATTTGCGATTCTAATATTTTTTCCCAAAGCTCTCTTGCTTTGATGGTTTTTCTTCCTTTATTGGCTGTTTCATATCCTTCATATAAGCGTTCAAACTCATCGCCATACGAGTCAAATAAATGCGGACATTCATTCGGGCACATTAAGGTCCAGGTGCCGTCTTCTTGTACACGTTTCATGAATAAATCTGGAATCCACATCGCATAGAACAAGTCGCGCGCACGCATCTCTTCTTTTCCGTGATTCTTTTTTAAGTCTAAGAATGCAAAAATATCTGCATGCCAAGGCTCTAAATACATCGCGAAAGAACCTTTACGTTTTCCGCCTCCTTGATCTACATAACGTGCAGTATCATTGTACACTTTTAACATAGGTACAATTCCGTTAGAAGTTCCATTGGTGCCACGAATATAAGAACCGGTAGCTCTTACATTGTGTAAAGACAAGCCGATACCTCCGGCAGATTGTGATATTTTAGCGGTTTGTTTTAGGGTATCGTAAATACCGTCAATACTATCGTCTTGCATCTGAAGTAAGAAACAAGATGACATTTGTGGTTTTGGCGTTCCGGCGTTAAACAAGGTAGGTGTTGCGTGGGTAAAATATTTTTTACTCATCAACTCATAAGTCGCAATGGCTTCATCAATATCTTCTTTGTGAATACCAATAGCTACACGCATCAGCATGTGCTGTGGACGCTCAGCAATTTTACCATTCAATTTTAAGAGGTACGAACGTTCTAAGGTTTTAAACCCAAAGAAGTCGTAATTAAAATCGCGGCTATAGATAATGGTAGAGTCTAATTTCGCTGCATTTTTCTTGATGATTTCAAAAACGTCGTCTGCCAATAAAGGTGCTTTTTTATCGGTACGTGGGTTGACGTAGTAATACAAGTCATCCATGGTTTCAGAAAACGATTTCTTGGTATCTTTATGTAAGTTAGAAACAGCAATACGTGCTGCTAATTTTGCATAATCTGGATGTGCCGTAGTCATGGTTGCAGCAATTTCTGCGGCAAGATTGTCCAATTCAGAGGTGGTTACGCCATCGTACAATCCTTCAATAACGCGCATGGCTACTTTTGCAGGTTCTACAATGGTGTTTAATCCATAACACATTTTACGAACTCTTGCTGTGATTTTGTCGAACATCACTGGTTCTTTTCTACCGTCTCTTTTTACTACATACATATGCTTATACTTGTTTTATTGATGATTAGAGTCCCCAAAATAGCCAGATTTTGGCGAAACTTGTATTCTTTATTTAATTGGAACGAGGTTCCTTTATTTTTTTATTGAACAGCTACAGAAAAAGGGGTTGTTGTACTATAGCTACAGTTGTTGGCGTGGTGTTAAAAGTCAGAATCGAAACTAATACTCCCTGTTCCTCCAGATTTTACACCTGCTTTTTGGTATTCTGATACGCGTTTTTCAAAGAAATTTGTTTTTCCTTCTAAAGAAATCATTTCCATAAAGTCAAACGGATTTTCAGTATTGTATTCTTTTGTACAGCCAAATTCTAACAACAAACGATCGGTTACAAATTCTAAGTACTGTGTCATTAATTTAGAGTTCATTCCAATTAAACTAGCAGGCAATGATTCTGTAATAAATTCACGTTCGATTGTTAAGGCATCTAAGATAATCTCTTTGATACGTACTTTGGGGACTTTGTTTACAATGTGGTTTTGGTGTAAGTGTACCGCAAAATCACAATGCATTCCTTCGTCTCTAGAAATCAATTCGTTTGAGAAGGTTAATCCAGGTAACAAGCCTCTTTTCTTTAACCAGAAAATAGAACAAAAAGCACCAGAAAAGAAAATACCTTCTACGGCAGCAAAGGCAATTAAGCGCTCTGCAAACGAGTCAGATTCAATCCATTTCAAGGCCCAATCAGCTTTCTTTTTAATAGCAGGAAACACTTCAATAGCTCTAAATAATTGGTCTTTCTCTACGTCATCTGTTACATAGGTGTCTATTAATAAAGAGTACGTTTCTGAGTGTACGTTCTCCATCATGATTTGAAATCCATAAAAGAACTTCGCTTCAGAATACTGTACTTCGTTTACAAAATTCTCCGCTAAATTTTCGTTTACAATTCCGTCTGAAGCTGCAAAAAAAGCTAAGATGTGCTTGATAAAATACTGCTCGTCACTAGATAACTTGGTGTTCCAGTCTGTTAAATCTTGGTGTAAATCAATTTCTTCAGCAGTCCAAATACTAGCCTGTTGTTTTTTGTACCACTCCCATAAATCTGAGTGTTGAATAGGGAAGATGACAAAACGGTTGTCGTTGGGCTGTAAGATTGGTTCTGGAAGTGCCATTTATAGAAAAAATTAAATATTATTTTTTAGTACCGGAAATTGTTAAAAAACTTGAAAACAAAGATTGAAAAAATTGACTGAATTAGAAAGTCATACTTATTCACAATCTGTCCAAGTTCTTAACAAAACGTTCTTTTTCCCCTGAAATTACGAATAATGTAATTGAAGTAATGACCTGATTAGTAGTTAATTGACTAATTTTAAAATCATGAATAGTTGATTCTGTTGACGTTCTAAGAAACGACTGTTTTTTGTTTTTTTTAGAAAGGACATTGTAATTAATTTTAAAGAACGAGCGACTCGTTTTTAGGAGCTACAGATAAAAAAGATGGGTTTTGTCTTTTTTCGGGGATAGATGTTGTATGTTTGCGCTTTATTAACATTTATTATATTATACACAGTGAAAAACGGAACAGTAAAGTTCTTCAACGAATCTAAAGGATTTGGATTTGTAGTTGAAGATGAGTCAAAAGAAGAGTATTTCGTACATGTCTCAGGATTGGTAGACGAAATCAGAGAAGGTGATGCAGTTGAATTTGACTTAAAGGAAGGAAGAAAAGGATTAAATGCAGTAGACGTTAGAGTACTCTAATTACTACAGTAACTTTTTTTTAAAAAAAACCCCGAGAATTGATTCTCGGGGTTTTTTGTTTGTACGTATTTTATTTTAGGTGTTTTTCAGCAACTTTCTCAAGTTCGTCATACCAATCTTGGCCAAATTTCCGCACCAGCGCTTGTTTTACAAATTTGTATACGGGTACTTGTAATTCTTTCCCCAACGAACAGGCGTCGTCACAAATCTCCCATTTGTGATAATTTACAGCAGAAAATTCGCTATAATCTTGTACGCGTATCGGGTATAGATGGCAAGAAATAGGTTTTTTCCAAGTAACCAATCCTTGGTTGTAGGCTTCTTCAATGGCGCAGAGCGCCGTATTTTTTTCGTCAAAAATAACATATGCACAATCTGCATTGTTAATTAAAGGTGTTTCCATTTCTCCAAGATTACTGGTAACCCAAGTGCCTTGTTTTTCAATCTCAGCGATTCCTTCTTTGCGTAAAAAAGGCTTGATTAAAGGATAGATTTCTTCTAGTATTTTGGTTTCCTCTTTTTCTAAAGGAGCCCCTGCATCTCCATCAATACAGCAAGCGCCTTTACATGCAGAAAGGTTGCACACAAAATCTTTTTCGATAATATCTTCTGATACGATGGTTTTTCCCAATTGAAACATGCGGCGAAAATACGGTAATTTTTTTCGTTTCATAGGCTTTTATTCAAACTTACTTCCTAAGTTTGTAGTATAAAAACACTTCATATGCAGTTTAACATTCAAGAAATATTTACAGCGTTTATGGTTTTATTTGCTGTAATAGATATTGTAGGAAACATTCCTATCATTATAGATTTACGCAAGAAATCTGGACATATACAGTCTGGAAAAGCCTCAATAATTGCTTGTTTTATTATGATACTCTTTTTGTTTTTAGGAGAAAGATTACTCGCGGTCATTGGTGTAGATGTCAATTCATTTGCGGTAGCAGGTTCTCTTATTCTGTTTTTTATCGCCTTAGAAATGATTTTAGGAATTACATTGTATAAAGACGATGAGGATGGAGGGATTACTGCCTCTGTGTTTCCGCTGGCATTTCCTTTAATAGCAGGACCCGGAAGTTTAACCACGCTTCTTTCTTTGCGTGCAGAGTTTCGGATAGAAAATATTATTGTAGCGGTTTTGGTTAATGTCGCTTTAATCTACGTAGTTTTAAAAACATCGTCTAAAATTGAACGCTTTATTGGCCCGAACGGAATTAAAATTATTCGTAAAGTGTTTGGTGTTGTGTTACTTGCCATTGCAGTAAAATTATTTGCAGCCAATATCAAAGAGTTGTTTTAGTAGCACGAAAAAATCATAAAAAAAGCCACGCAAATTGCGTGGCTTTTTTATGAATTACATTTGCAAATCGGTTACTCTACTGTAACGGCTTTGGCTAAGTTTCTAGGCTGGTCTACATTCTTTTCTAACAAGACTGCAATGTGGTATGAAAGCAATTGAAAAGGGATGGTTGTTAAGAGCGGTGTAAAGGCTTCTTCTGTATCCGGAATTTCAATTACATGATCTGCAATCGCTTTTACAGCGGTATCTCCTTCGGTAACAATGGCGATAATTTTTCCTTTTCTAGCTTTTATTTCCTGAATATTACTCACCACTTTTTCGTAATGACCACGGTTGGTGGCAATCACAAAAATAGGCATGTTTTCATCGATCAAAGCAATAGGCCCGTGCTTCATTTCTGCTGCTGGGTAACCTTCTGCATGAATGTAGGAGATTTCTTTTAGCTTTAAAGCACCTTCTAAGGCGACAGGAAAGTTAAATCCACGTCCTAAATACAAACAGTTGGGCGAATCTTTATAGACCTTCGCAATTTCTTTAATGGTTTCGTCTATCTGTAAAAGCTTCTCTACTTTTCCAGGAATTAAAAGCATTCTCTGTAAGTAGTTGTGGAACTTTGAATTTGACATGCTGCCTTTTGCTTTGGCTAATTTTAAAGCAAGTAAAGATAGTACGGTAATTTGAGTGGTAAATGCTTTGGTAGAAGCAACGCCAATTTCTGGCCCTGCATGGGTATAAGCACCTGCATGGGTTTCTCTTGCAATAGTAGAACCAACTACATTACAAATACCAAATACAAAAGCACCTTTTTCTTTAGCCAATTTAATAGCCGCCAAGGTATCTGCCGTTTCGCCAGATTGCGAAATGGCAATCACCACATCTTTTGAAGTGATTATAGGGTTTCTGTATCTAAATTCTGATGCGTATTCTACCTCTACAGGGATGCGTGCCATGTCTTCTATTAGGTATTCTCCTACCAATCCGGCATGCCATGAAGTCCCACAAGCAATAATGATAATCCGATCTGCTTGTAAAAATTTCTCTAAATTATTATCGACTCCTGCCATGCGAATGATTCCTTCATTGGCTAAGAGGCGCCCTCTATAAGTGTCTATAATGGCTTTGGGTTGCTCAAAAATTTCTTTGAGCATAAAATGATCGTAACCGCCTTTTTCAATTTGGTCTAAGCTCATTTGTAATTCTTGTACTTTTGGATATACCAATGAATCGTCCATTATTTTATGAACTTCAATGGCACTACCCACTTTAATAATGGCTAATTCTTCGTCTTCTAAATAGATGGCATCTTTGGTGTACTCTATAAAAGGAGAAGCATCAGAAGCAATAAAGAACTCCGTATTGTCTTTTCCAACACCAATAGCTATTGGGCTTCCAAGTTTTGCAACGATAATTTCATTGGGCTTTGTTTGGTCGAAAACAGCAATTGCATAGGCACCAATCACTTGTGTAAGTGCCAATTGTACGGCTTTTCCTAATTTACAATTTTCTTGTTTTTTTACTTCTTCAATTAAATTGATAAGTACTTCAGTATCGGTATCACTTTTAAAAACATAGCCTCTTTGTGAAAGCTCTGTTTTTAAGGTGTCGTAATTTTCAATAATTCCGTTGTGTACAATTACCAAGTCGCCTGATTGTGAAAAATGCGGGTGCGAATTGGCGTCATTTGGCACACCGTGTGTAGCCCATCGCGTATGGCCTATACCAATATTTCCTGTTCTATTTGTGGCAATTGCTTCTAGGTTCGCTACTTTTCCTTTTGTTTTGGATAAGTGCATCGTGCTACCATCGTAGAGCATGAGTCCAGCACTGTCATACCCTCGGTATTCCAGTCTTTTTAATCCGTTAATAACAATTGGGTACGCTTCTCTATGGCCTATGTAGCCTGTAATTCCACACATATTTTTTCTTTTTCTTTCTTACTCTTGTACCGTGTACGATATTTTTAACCGCGCTCTTCTATCGCCATTGGCAGCGCTGTGGTTTTTCAAAGTAATCGCTTTGGGGTTCCAGTTGTATGTACCAACAACAGTATCTAATCTGGCTTCAGGAGTATCTGTGGGGTTGTAAACTTTCAATCCTAAAGGAGGATTGTAGTTAGATTCTCCGCTTAATAAGTCAGAAATATAATCGGTAATTCTAAAACGATAGCTATTTGGTACGCCGTCGCTGAGTGTTAATTTCCCATCAAATAAATACGCTCCTTCGGTAAGGATGTCTTTTAGTTGACTTGGGTTTGAATTCCCCAATTCATCTACGCCGTTTTTATACAAAAATAAACGGTAAGGGACTACAGAGGAGTCTTTGTCTTGGTCTATGTAAAAGGTTAGGGATGCTTGGTTGATCAGCCAGTTTCTACTACGTAACTCTTCTAATTGCGTACCTAGTAAAATTTGTGTTTCTGCCATGGTTCCTGCAGCACCTTGTATTTTAATTTCGTCAACAGCTGGTGTGTTGATCTCCATTTGGTAGGTGTTGGTTTTAATTCCAGATAGTAGAAAGGTGTCATTTTTTTTCAAGGTATCAATCACTTGTCCAGCTGCGATGATGGTATTGGTGTAGAAAAATTCAATTGCTGGTTTTAAGGTCGCATTAAAATTGAAGGAAACTAAAGAGGCGTCTGCTCCAGAAGCTTCAATCACAATTCCTCTAAAGTAATCGTTAAAAGCTGCTTGCGAGTCAAATTCAGCATCTTCGTATTTATCCATAAACAATTCCTTCAATTTTGTTTTATTTAAAGGAATACGCATTACAGGCGCTGGCACTTTAGATGTTGTTGAGGTGAAATAAGTAATGGTGTCTGTTGTGTATAGTTCGCCGGTACTTAATGTTCTTGGCATGTAGAAAACAGTGTCGTTTCTATTCGGAATAAACTCAAAATTAAACGTTTCGTTCAAGTGTGTTCCTACAGTATTGTAAGTTGCATCTGAAGCAAACTGATTTTGCTGCGCAGGATTGTTTGGGTTTAAATTGTTTAAATACGTGTTTAGCTCATATACATTTACTGCAAAGGCATTTTCACGATTTCCAATAATAGAATCTAACGTATAATGCGGGGTGTCGTCATTAATAGAATCTAAAGTAGATTGGTAGGGTAGGTTTAAATAGATGGCATCAATTGTAGTAATGGCAATCGTATCTGAAACATAGCTGTCGTCTACTACTTTTAAATTGGTCTTCACACCAATTTGAGACACAATCGATGCGGTAATATTTTCGTAGTTGGTGTTTTCGTAAACACCTAACAAATATTGCCCCAATGAGCCATGGTATGGAGAACCTCCTAAGGCCAATCCGTCTGCGCGTACCACATCAATAGATTTGTTGGTCACAAGTACTTCTAAAATGGTATCTTTTACATTAAACTTCGAGTTGTTTATAACGCCAAGACCAATGTCTTTAAAATCTTTTTCACAAGAGGTAATAGCAATTAAAAAGAAAAGGAATGCTCCTAATTGCGCACTTTTTTTTATCATTCTTTGGAACATAAAGGGTCTAATTTTCTAAAACAGTGTTGGTGTAAAAATCTAAATAAGCTTCTGCTAACACTTCTTCTGATTGAAATTCTAATACAGGCGTGTTGTTTTCTGTGATACAGGTTGCTATTTCTTCAGCCATGTTTTCACTGCCAATAATTACGGCATCAGAATTTTCGATGGCGCTTTTTAAGATGTTTGTGTGTGTAGGGTCTTGTAAGTTTGCAGCTTTTGCTTCGTCAATTTTGTCGAAACGAATTTTATCAGCCATTCCGGCATCTAAAGATCCTTCAAAGCCATCACTATACAGCGATGTTACAATTTTACTTTGTGTAAATAAAGGCTCTTCTTTGTAGTACTCCTTCAAATACAACGGCAGTAAAGAGGCCATCCATCCGTGTACATGGATAATGTCTGGAGCCCAGTTTAATTTCTTTACAGTTTCTATAACGCCTTTTGCAAAAAAGATAGCACGCTCATCGTTGTCTGGAAACAAGACATTGTTTTCGTCTGTAAAAACGGCTTTTCTTTTAAAATACTCATCATTATCAATAAAGTATACTTGCATTCTTTCTTTAGGAATAGAAGCTACTTTAATAATTAACGGCATGTCCATGTCGTTAATAATCAAGTTCATTCCAGACAGGCGAATTACCTCGTGTAGTTGGTGCCTACGCTCATTAATTACGCCATATCTCGGCATGAAAATACGGGTTTGCACCCCTTTAGAATGTGCGTTCTTAGCTACATTAAAAGCTGTGGAAGCCAATTCGGTTTCTGGTAAGTAGGGAACTACCTCAGATGAAACGTATAATATTCTCTTATCCTTCATACATCAAACTCTATAATTAATGAGAGCAAAAGTACGAATTAATATGCTAATATCGTGTTAAAATGGTAAGTTTGCGTACATTTTATAACCGCGTTACATGCAAGTTTTTGAAAAGAAGTCCGAATTAAAAAACTATTTATCAGCCGTTAAAGCGGCGAATAAAACAATTGGCTTTATTCCCACCATGGGAGCACTTCATCAAGGGCATTTATCCTTGGTTACGAAAGCGGCAGAAAAGAACGATCTTACAGTGGTAAGTATTTTTGTAAACCCCACACAATTCAATAATCCCTCCGATTTAGAGAACTACCCAAAAACGCTTTCCGAAGACATGGCACTTTTAGAAAGTGTGGATTGCTCGGTGCTTTTTTTGCCGTCAGTTTCAGACATGTATGCCGAAACAGTTACTGCTACTTCTTTCGATTTTGATGGTATTGAACACGAAATGGAAGGGCAATTTCGCGAAGGTCATTTCGACGGGGTAGGCACCATTGTAAAAGCCCTTTTTGAATGTGTAACACCCACCGCTTCCTATTTTGGAGAGAAGGATTTTCAACAACTACAAATTGTTAAAAAACTCGCAGAAAAACACCATCTTCCTGTTGTTGTTGAAGGCTGTGAAATCTATAGAGAAGCCGATGGTCTGGCAATGAGTTCTAGAAACAAACGCCTCTCAAAAGCCCATCGTATGGCAGCCCCTTTTATCTATAAGACCTTGCAGTTGGCACAAGAACGCTTTGAAACTCACACGGCAAACGAAGTAACCGCATGGGTTGAAGCACAGTTTGAAAACCGGCCATTGCTTTGTTTAGAGTACTTTACCATTGCAGATGAAACGACGTTGAAAGCTATTGAAACCCCAAAAAAAAATGAAAAGTATCGTGCATTTATTGCGGTATTTGCCGAGGATGTTCGGCTGATTGACAACATTCAATTAAACGAAAAATAACCGTAAAAAAGAAGTACTTTTGTTTCGAATGTACGTTCAAGTACTGCATGTAAGCACACAGTTATTTTACACAACAAGCAACCTCATTGATGAACACCCTTTTAAAAAAAAGTATTAAAATAGGCGCACCCTTGCTTTTTGGTGCTTTTTTAGTTTGGTATTCGTTGTCTCAGGTATCTGTAGCTGTGCTGGCAACGTATTTTAAAAACGCAGACCTTTCTTGGATTTTTCTCGGCTTATTTTTTGGCGTATTGAGTCACTTATCACGCGCATATCGTTGGCAATTTATGTTAGCCCCTATGGGCTATAAACCTGCTTTTGCGAATAGTGTGATGGCCGTTTTCATCGGGTATTTGGTCAATTATGCAGTGCCAAGAGCAGGAGAAGTTTCGAGAGCAGCGGTGGTTGCTAATTACGAAGACATTCCGTTTGAAAAAGGGTTTGGCACCATTGTTTCTGAACGAATTGCAGACATGCTAATGATGCTCTGTATTGTTGCAATTACCTTGTTTTTACAGTTCGATTTCATTTATAAACTCCTGATTCAGAATTTAAATCCAGTTAAAATACTCATCCTTTTAACAGGGGTTGTGGCGCTGTTTTTAGGATTGACGTTGTATGTAAAAAAAGCAAAAAAAGGAGTCGCCTTAAAAATAAAAGTATTTGTACAAGGCCTTTTAGAAGGACTTACAAGCATTTTTAAAATGGAAAAAAAGTGGGCGTTTATTTTCCACACCGTTTTTATTTGGGCCATGTATGTTTGCATGTTTTGGGCAACCGTCCCTGCCATTGAAGGGCTAGAAGTGCCTTTGGGCGCTGTTTTAATCGGTTTTATTGCTGGCGGTTTTAGTATTGCCGCCACCAACGGAGGTATTGGTTTGTACCCTGTGGCTGTTGCCGGAGCTTTTGCCTTGTTTGGTATTGCCGCTGAACCTGCCAATGCTTTTGGATGGATTATGTGGACCGCACAAACCGCGATGATATTGGTCTTGGGAGGACTTTCCTTTTTATTCTTGCCGATGTACAATAAAAACACCTAAAATTTCTTTTCTTTGTCTTTCAATACTTTGGAGGAAATGGGAAAAACAAAAACAACTTTTTTTTGTCAGAATTGCGGTAGTCAACATGCAAAATGGACGGGGCAATGCGGCGTCTGTAATGAATGGAATACTATTGTAGAAGAAGTGGTTCAAAAAGAAGAAAAACGTGCTTGGAAACCCGCAAAAAGCTTTTCTCCTCCGGTTGTTCCTTTAACAATTGCTGCAATTGAATTGAATCCTGAAGCGCGAATTACCACAAATAATACGGAATTAGACACCGTGTTGGGGGGTGGTTTGGTGCAAGGATCTGTCTTGCTGCTTGGCGGAGAACCAGGTGTAGGGAAATCGACTTTATTGCTACAAGTAGCCTTGCAAATGCATCAAAAAGTACTGTATGTTTCTGGAGAGGAAAGTCAGTCTCAAATAAAAATGCGTGCAGAGCGCTTGCAAGAAAAAAATGACAACTGTTTTGTGTTGACAAGCACCAATACCCAAGAAATTTTCAAACACATTGCCACGGTACAACCCGAGGTACTGGTAATAGATTCTATCCAAACCCTACACACCAATACCATAGATGCGGCTCCAGGAAGTATTTCTCAAATACGAGAAACCGCGGCTGAGCTGATTAAATTTGCAAAAGAAACCGCGACCCCTGTGTTATTGATTGGACATATCAATAAAGAAGGGCATATTGCCGGGCCAAAAATTTTAGAGCACATGGTAGATGTGGTCTTGCAATTTGAAGGCGATAAAAATTATACCTACCGTATTTTACGTTCACAAAAAAACCGATTTGGTTCAACGGCTGCTTTGGGCATTTACGAAATGCTGTCTGATGGCTTGCGTGAAGTATCGAACCCTTCAGAGATTTTAATTTCTAAAAAAGATGTCGATTTAAGTGGTACTGCTATTGCGGCAACTTTGGAGGGTGCTCGTCCTTTAATGATAGAGGTGCAAGCCTTGGTGAGTACGGCAGTATATGGTACGCCACAACGTTCTACAACGGGTTACAACTTGAAAAGATTGCACATGATTTTGGCTGTTTTAGAAAAACGTGCCGGTTTTAAACTGGCGGCAAAAGATGTGTTTCTAAACATAACAGGAGGTATTCAAGTGGCAGACCCTGCAATAGATTTGGCAGTGGTAGCGGCTATTTTATCATCCAACCAAGACCTTGCCATTTCACCCTCAGTATGTTTTGCAGCCGAGGTAGGTTTGGCAGGCGAAATTCGCCCAGTGTCTAAGATCGATCAACGAATTTTGGAAGCAGAAAAATTAGGCTATACGACTATTGTAGCGTCTAAATACAATAAGATTGCCTCTAAAAATCACCAAATAAAACTGTTGTTGGTGGGCAAGATAGAAGAAGCATTTGCTACTTTATTCGCATAAAAAAAACCACGCAAATTGCGTGGTTTTTCTGTATTTATAAAAAGTCTTTAAAGACTACAAGTCAAATTTAATTCCTTGCGCTAAAGGCAATTCATCAGAGTAGTTTATGGTATTTGTTTGGCGACGCATGTATACTTTCCAAGCATCAGATCCAGACTCACGTCCACCACCTGTTTCTTTTTCTCCTCCAAAAGCACCTCCAATTTCAGCACCAGAAGTTCCAATATTTACGTTGGCAATACCACAATCAGATCCTGCGAATGATAAGAATTTTTCAGCTTCTTTCAGTTCATTGGTCATAATTGCAGAAGACAATCCTTGTGCAACACCGTTTTGAGCTTCAATCGCATTTTCTACAGATCCACTATACTTCATTAAGTATAAGATCGGTGCAAATGTTTCATGTTGTACAATTTCGAAATGGTTTTCTGCTTCAATAATGGCTGGTTTTACGTAGCATCCGCTTTCGTAACCTTCTCCTTCTAAAACACCACCGTCTACCAATACATTTCCTCCTTCAGCTTTTGCTTTTTCAATAGCGGCTAAGTAGGTATTTACTGCATCGTGGTCAATTAAGGGTCCAATATGGTTTTTCTCGTCTAATGGATTTCCAATAGTCAATTGCCCATAAGCACCAACGATCGCATCTCTTACTTTGTCGTAAACAGATTCGTGAATGATCAATCTACGGGTAGAAGTACAACGTTGTCCACACGTTCCAACGGCACCAAATACAGCTCCAGGAACTACTACTTTTAAGTCGGCAGTTGGGGTAATGATAATGGCGTTATTTCCACCTAATTCTAACAATGATTTTCCGAAACGTTGTGCCACAGTAGCACCAACAATACGTCCCATTCGTGTAGATCCGGTTGCAGATACTAAAGGAATTCTTTCGTCCGTAGTCATCATTTCACCTACTTTGTAATCTCCGTTTATAATACAGGAGATTCCTTCTGGTAAGTTATTTTCTTTTAAGATGTCTGCGATGATATTCTGACAAGCAACAGCACATAAAGGTGCTTTTTCAGATCCTTTCCATACACATACATCTCCACAAATCCATGCCAAAGCAGTATTCCATGCCCATACAGCAACGGGGAAGTTAAATGCAGAAATGATTCCAACCACACCAATTGGGTGCCATTGTTCTCTCATTACGTGTTCTGGTCTTTCAGAAGGAATTGTTTGTCCGTTTAACTGACGAGACAAACCAACTGCGAAATCACAGATGTCGATCATTTCTTGAACTTCACCATAGCCTTCTTGTAAAGATTTACCCATCTCATAAGACACTAATTTCCCTAAAGGTTCTTTTAAGTCTCTTAATTTGTTTCCAAACTGACGTACAATTTCTCCTCTTTGTGGAGCAGGCATTGTTCTAAAAGATTTGTATGCAGTGGTTGCTGCTTCCATTACTTTTTCATAGTCGGCTTTGGTCGTAGTTTTCACTTTTCCAATTAATTTACCATCTACAGGCGAATACGATTCAATAATTTCTCCGCTAGAAAAATTATGAGAACCCGTTGAGGTTCCTTCGTTTATTTCTTGAATCCCTAGTTGTGATAGGGCTTCTTTGATTCCAAAATCTGCCATTTTGTTGTTTGTTTTTTTTGTTTAAATTGTAGGGCAAAACTACAAATAATTTAAGACTTAATTCCGTTTCATAACAAATCTCTTTTAAAACACAAATCATGATAAAACACACCTGTTATTTCCTGCTCTTTTTTCCTTTTTTTCTAAGCTGTTCTTTTTCTTCGGAAGCACCAACCCCTGCTCCTTCAAAGAAATTTGCCATTGTTATTCATGGAGGCGCTGGTACTATTTTAAAGAAAAATATGACCCCAGAAAAAGAGCAAGCCTATACCGCCGCCTTAACAAAAGCCATACAAGTTGGTCATGCCGTTTTAGAAGCAGGAGGCACCAGTGTGTCAGCTGTTGAGAAAACCATCCATGTATTAGAGAACTCTCCCTTGTTTAATGCAGGAAAAGGGGCGGTGTTTACACACGATGGAGAAAATGAAATGGACGCTTCTATTATGGACGGTAGCACTTTGCAAGCAGGTGCTGTAGCCGGGGTAAAAAACATTAAAAACCCTATTTCTGCGGCAATAAAAGTCATGACACACTCAGACCATGTATTGTTGGCAGGTGCTGGCGCTTCGGAATTTGCAGCAGCGCAAGGATTAGAGATTGTTCCTCCAACCTATTTTTACACCGAAAAACGATTTCAAGCCTTACAAAAAGTGCAGCGAAACGAAAAAACAGCTTTTTTTGACACGGACATTCAAGACAGTAAATACGGTACGGTTGGTTGTGTGGCCTTAGATATTCACGGAAATATTGCCGCAGGAACTTCTACTGGAGGGATGACGAATAAACGCTGGAATAGAATAGGAGATTCGCCTATTATTGGCGCAGGTACTTATGCCAACAATGCCACTTGTGGTGTGTCATCTACAGGGTGGGGCGAGTACTTTATTCGAGGGATGGTAGCCCATGATATTTCTGCACAAATGCTCTATAAAAAAGTGTCGTTGCAAGCAGCGGCAAAAGATGTTATTCAACGAAAGCTAACAGAACTCGGTGGTACTGGAGGTGTGGTAGCGTTAGACAATCAAGGAAATATCGCCTTTGAATTCAATACTGCAGGCATGTATAGAGCCTCTATTGATACCACAGGGAAATTGCTTGTAAAAATTTACAAAGAATACCGTTAGTCGTTTACTGGAACTACAATTTCTTCAAAAATGTCATTTCCATCCATGTCTTCGCCTTTCCAAAACTTAAAGAGGTAATCTTCATGTTGGCTCGCCAATACAGGGAATTTCAACTCATGCTCATCCGTTGCCTGTGCACAGAACGCTTCTAGGTCTTCCAAGGCTTTAATAGCCACCACACGTGCGGTGTCTTGGTATTCATAGTACAGCCCCGTGTAAAAATAGCAACCATTAGGTAAGGTGTAACTAACAGTAAGGGTGTCCACCTCTCCGTAAGTGAAACTGTCGGGAACAGTGGCTTCAATAACGGGTAAAATGTGCAAAAGACGTTTGGGCTCTTCGTGTTGTAGACAAGAAACCAAGCTGATGGTAACCAGCAGTAATAGAAGTATTTTTTTCATGGATATTTGCGTTAGTCAACAGCAAAGTTATGAAAATTACTCCTATTTTTGCCATAGTTTATGCAAGAAGCCTTATTTGACATTCAGTCTGACAGTGATTTCCAAAAAATGGCACTGCGTGTTTTTAAACATCAGTTTAAGAACAACAAAGTGTACCGTTCTTTTTGCGATCTGTTATATGTACACCCAAGCGATGTGCAAACGCTCGCGCAGATTCCTTTTTTACCCATTCAGTTTTTTAAGAGCCACCAAGTACTTTCGTCTACTGATGCGATACAAGAAGTGTTTACAAGTTCTGGAACTACCGGGAGTGTGGTTAGTAAGCATGCTGTAACCGATCTTAAAATATACCAACAAAGTTTTAGAAAGGGCTTTGCTCATTTCTACGGAAACATAGAAGACTATGCCGTCTTGGCGTTGTTGCCTAATTACTTAGAAAGAAAAGGATCTTCGTTGGTGTATATGGCGCAAGATTTCATCGCGCAGTCAAACCATGCAGCGAGTGGTTTTTATTTAGACGATCTAACGGCCTTGGCAAGCACCTTAAAATCCTTGGAAGCAGCGGGGCAGAAAACCTTATTAATTGGTGTTTCTTTTGCGTTGTTAGATTTGGTAGCGGCTTTCCAGTTTGAATTAAAACACACCCTTGTTATGGAAACAGGTGGCATGAAAGGACGTCGAAAAGAAATGATTCGAGAAGAATTACACGAAGAATTAAAAGCTGGCTTTGGACTGTCTGAAATTCATTCAGAATATGGAATGACCGAGCTGTTAAGTCAGGCATACTCAAAAGGACAGGGTGTTTTTGAATGCCCGCCATGGATGCGCGTTGTTGCTAGAGATCCCGAAGACGCCTTGACATTAGTACCTGCCGGAAAAACAGGCGGTGTCAATATTATTGATTTGGCAAACTACAATTCCTGCTCCTTTATTGCCACACAAGACCTTGGGAAAGTCCATTCTAACAACAGTTTTGAGGTTTTAGGCCGCTTTGATGCATCCGATATTAGAGGCTGTAATTTAATGGTGTTGTAAAGCTCCGTTATTCTACTTAAAATACTTAAATTTGCACCCATAAATAAGTAGCGCACACAAACCCTTTCAAGAGTTTTTAAATATGAAAGGTTTACAATAAAGAAAAATACGATGTATAGAAGTCATTCTTGTGGAGAATTAAGAGCAGCTGATGTAACCAAAGAGGTAACCCTTTCTGGGTGGGTACAGAAATCACGCGATAAAGGATTTATGATTTGGGTAGACCTGCGAGATCGCTACGGGATTACTCAGTTGATTTTTGATGCAGAACGCACGCCGTTAGCAATGATGGAAAAAGCCAAGTCTTTAGGCCGCGAATTTGTGGTGCAAGTAACCGGTACGGTGATTGAGAGAGAATCTAAAAACCCCAATCTTCCTACAGGATCTGTAGAGGTATTGGTAAAAGAATTAACGGTTTTAAACGAATCGTTATTGCCGCCATTTACAATTGAAGATACTACAGACGGAGGTGAAGACATCCGTATGAAATACCGCTATTTAGATATCCGTAGAAATCCGGTAAAAGACAATTTAATTTTTAGACATAAAGTGGCCATGGAAGTACGAAAGTACTTGTCTGACCAAGAATTTATAGAAGTAGAAACGCCGTATTTAATCAAGTCAACTCCAGAAGGAGCCCGTGATTTTGTGGTGCCATCTCGTATGAATCAAGGGCAGTTTTACGCCTTACCACAATCGCCACAAACGTTCAAGCAATTGTTGATGGTTGGAGGAATGGACAAGTATTTTCAGATTGTAAAATGCTTTAGAGACGAAGATTTACGTGCAGACCGTCAGCCAGAATTTACACAAATAGACTGCGAAATGGCCTTTGTGGAACAAGAAGATATTTTAAACATCTTCGAAGGACTTACACGTCATTTATTACAAGAAATTAACGGAGTAACCGTAGCAGAATTTCCACGAATGCTGTATGATGACGCCATGCGTTTGTACGGAAACGACAAGCCAGATATTCGTTTCGGCATGGAGTTTGGCGAGTTGAATGCCATTGCACAGCACAAAGAGTTTCCAGTATTTAATGCGGCCGAATTGGTGGTGGGAATTGCCGTGCCTGGCGCAGCATCGTATACCAGAAAACAAATAGATAAATTAATAGATTGGGTACGCAGACCACAAGTAGGTGCTTTAGGAATGGTCTATGTAAAATGCAATGAAGACGGTACTTTTAAGTCTTCAGTAGATAAATTTTACAGCCAAGAAGACTTGCAACAATGGGCCCGTAAAACAGGTGCCAAAGCAGGCGATTTAATCTGTATCCTTTCTGGAGACACGAATAAAGTACGTGCACAGTTAAGTGCCTTGCGTATGGAAATGGCAACGCGTTTAGAGCTAAGAGATCCAAAGGTCTTTGCACCACTATGGGTCATTGATTTCCCGTTGTTAGAATTGGATGAAGAGACTGGTAATTACCATGCCATGCACCACCCGTTTACTTCACCAAAACCAGGGCAAATGGCCTTGTTAGCAACCGATCCTGGAGCTGTAAAAGCCAATGCATACGATTTGGTCTTGAACGGAAACGAAATTGGTGGAGGTTCTATTCGTATACACGATAAAGAAATACAAGCCACCATGTTTAAACATTTAGGGTTTACTGATGAGGAAGCGCGTGCGCAATTCGGATTTTTAATGGACGCTTTTGAATACGGTGCGCCACCACATGGAGGGCTCGCTTTTGGATTGGATCGCTTGGTTGCTATTTTGGGCGGGCAAGAAACCATTCGAGATTTCATTGCCTTTCCTAAAAACAATTCCGGTAGAGATGTAATGATTGACGCTCCTGCATTTATTGACACAACTCAGTTAAAAGAGTTAGCTATTCAGCTAAACCTCGAAAAATAACTTTAAAAACCGCGCAACTGCGCGGTTTTTTTTTGCGAGAAATAAATGGTAATTTTAGTATCTCTTATACACGCTGCATGTCGCCAAAATTAAAATCGCTGTTTATCAAAGTTCAC
>Ga0209035_10000201_pt1 | contig 23893 bp, 23 predicted proteins | sample MarorgKNORR_S2LV_6_FD_188220 | JGI IMG/M metagenome (GOLD analysis project Ga0209035, IMG submission 188220) | Marine microbial communities from the Southern Atlantic Ocean, analyzing organic carbon cycling - AAIW_A/KNORR_S2/LV (SPAdes) (version 2) | ecosystem: Environmental > Aquatic > Marine... | reverse complement strand
AGGCTAGTAATACAATGCGCTGGTGGTTTAGACGTGTAATGGTTCCGGTTATTCAGACGTTTACGGAATCTGATTTACCTCTTCGAATCAAGCTCACTTTGAACCCATTTTGCTCTGAATTCGTAGACCCCCGAGTATTACCAAGATGTATACAAATAAACTGCTGAGTTGGGAGGAAACAATTGTCTGAACAAGATATCTCGCAAATCGCCCATCTGATGCGCCGCGCCGGTTTTGGCGCCCCGCTAGAAGAACTACAGGCAAGGGCCGCTAAAGGGTATGACGCAACTGTTGATGAACTGCTAGACCCAGAGTCCCAGCCTCCCATGGAGCGCGATATGATGATGCGCTACAAAGTGGACTGGTTCTCTCAGGCCGGTCTGGAAGGTCAACAGGAAGAATGGACTTTCCGCATGATCAACTCCAAGCGCCCCCTTCAAGAGAAGATTGCCCTCTTCTGGCACTGCGTTTTGGTCACTGGTCACGCTAAATGCGAGTACCCCAAGCAGCAGGCCATGGAATTGGACATGTTCCGGACAGTGGGCATGGGCAGTTTCCACGAGCTACTCAAGGGTTTGTCCAAGGACCCGGCTATGGTCTTCTACCTAGACAACTGCATGAGCCATAAGGGCGCCATCAACGAGAACTGGGGCCGGGAACTCCTGGAACTGTTCTCCTTGGGCGTAGGCATGGACGGTGATTTTAACTACAGCGAAGATGACGTCAAGGAAGCGGCCCGGGCCTTCACTGGTTGGACCGTGACCAACTCAGTCCCTCGTTATCCCTACGGAAAATACGACGCCAAGTTCATGTTTGACCCCCGTGACCACGACGCAGAAGAGAAGACATTCTTGGGCGAGACCGGGAATTTCGACGGCGAAGACATCGTAGACATCATCGTGAAACAGCCGGCCACCGCCCGGTTCGTGGCGCGCCACCTCTACAACTTCTTCGTTGCAGACGATGTACAAGTTCCCGCCTGGAAGGACACTCCTCCCCAGGACATTGAAGCCATCAAGATGTTAGAAGAAGAATACTTCCGCTCCAACTACAACATCACCGCCATGCTGCGAGTGTTGTTCAAGTCAGACTTCTTCAAGAACTCGACTTTCTCCAAGGTTAAGAGCCCGGCGGAGACTGTGATTGGAACCCTCAAGCTGGTGGGAGACTTCAAGTTCCCTCGGCCAGGCCTTGATCTCATGACCATGAACATCCGGTACATGGGCCAAGATTTGCTAAACCCACCCACAGTTGAGGGTTGGCATACAGGCCGTGAGTGGATCGACTCCGGTACCCTTGTGGAGCGCATCAACTTCACCGCCGACCAGGTTGGTAACATCAACCACTCCGGTGTGAAAAACATCATCAACCGATTGAGCAGTGTCGGCCCAGTGCTGACTGCGGAACAGTTAGTTGAAGGTTGTCTTGAGAACCTCGGAGCCTACCAACTGGCAGACGAAACTCGAAAACAATTACTGGAAATGGCCGAAAGCGACGGAGAGATTCGTACCGACTCAGAGGGATTCCCCCTCCAGGTTGGGACCATGCTCCAGTCCATAGTGGCCACCACCGAATATTTATTCGCCTAGGCCATTCCATAGGCGGATACGAAATTTTGAATTGACGCTGCCGAGGTCTCAACTAAAACGGCCGGGCAGCTTCGGATCCAAATCAAAACGATTGGTCCGACAAGAATATTGGAGATTAAAGAATGACTTCTACTAAGAAAGACCCAGTATTAGTGGTCCTTCAATTAGCTGGCGGGAATGACGCGCTAAACACCGTGATTCCTTACGGCAACCCCAAGTATAAAGACAACCGCCCCAACGTCTTTATCCCTGAGGATCAGGTTCTGCCAATTAACGATCAGATTGGTTTCAACCCAAACATGGGTGCCATGAAAAAACTCTATGACGAAGGTCATATGGCGGTAATTCAGGGAGTTGGCTATCCTACCGCTAGCCGGTCACACTTCCGCTCAATGGACATATGGCACACCTGTGAGCCCACCAAGATTGGTGACGAAGGCTGGCTGGGCCGAGTTGTCCGTGACCTCGACCCCCAAGCCGAAAACGTTCTAACCGCGGTGAACTTTGGGCGCGGCCTGCCTCGGGCCCTTGCGGCACCGGGAGTGGCGGCGGCGTCTGTGGGTAACCTGGAAACCTACGGAGTTCTAACGGGAATAGATGACACAGACCAGCGCCTGAAGGCCCTTGATGTCTTCACCAAGGTTTATTCCCCAATGATTGGGACCGGCCCAGTGATGGATTACCTTGCCCATACAGGATTGGACGCCCTGAAAGGCGCCGACATCCTGAGCAGTGCGCCTGGGATGTATTCCTCGACCGTGGAATACGGATCAGACACTGTCAGCCAATACATGCGCAACATTGTGCAGACCCATCTGGCTGGGTTCGGCACAAGGGTTCTGTACACAACAGCCCCGTTCAACAGTTTTGACACCCACGCCGGTGAGTTGGCCGCCCATACCAGGCTTTGGAGTGAGACCAGCCGTGCCGTTGGCGACTTCTATGACGACCTGAAAGAGCACAACGCGGGAGAAAATGTGATACTCATGGTCTTCTCCGAGTTTGGCCGCCGAGTCAAGGACAATGGCTCCGGCACCGACCACGGCGCAGGCGGACACTGCTTCATAATTGGAGACCAGGTCAAAGGGGGACTCTATGGTGAGTATCCTTCTTTGGACGCCGACAAGCTAGACGACGGAGATTTACAGCACAATACCGACTTCCGGGGTGTGTATTCCACCATCCTAGAGAAATGGATGGGCCTGGACGCTAAACCCATTGTTGGCGGCGAATTCGAACAATTGGCCTTCATTTAAATCGGGCCTGTCAAACTCAGCAAAATCTAACTCTGTGAGGAACAAATGACAACAGAGATTTCACATATAAGCGTGCAATACTCTAAGACCATCGGTCGTGGTGAGCAATTTGGCCCCGGTTTCACCTATCCGATAAACGTAGCTCGTGGTAAAGAAGGCATCATGTATGTCCTATGCCGGGGCACGGAATTCCGCCCAGAAGGCGTCCGCGTCGTCGTTTGCACTACCGACGAGGAATACATCTCCGTATTCGCCAGAGGTATTGATTACCAGGGCCCCCACGCACACAATATGGATGACGGGGCTCTAGTCTGGCCGACCAGCATCGCTCTTGATAGTCAGGAGAATCTCTTCATCAGCGATGAGTGGCTGAATCGCATTTCCATGTTCTCTAAGGACGGAGACTTCCTGGGCAAATGGGAAGAGCGTACTGGTTCTGGAGACGGTGAACTGGATCGTCCCTCGGGCATGGCCTTTGACGCCGACGATAACTTGTACATAGTGGACAGCGGTAACCACCGCGTCCAAAAGTTCAACAAAGATGGCAAATACCTCGCCCAATTCGGGACGTATGGCAGCGGCGACGGTCAGTTTGACATGCCTTGGGGAATAACCATCGACGAGGCAGGAGACATCTACATCGCCGACTGGCGAAACGACCGAATCCAAAAGTTCAAACCCGACGGCAAGTTCCTGATGAAGTTTGGGAGCTCCGGCTCAGGGGAGGGCGAATTCGATCGCCCTACCGATGTAGCGGTTGACCACGACGGCGTAATCTACGTATCCGATTGGCTCAACAACCGCCTGCAGATTTTCGACGAGACCGGCAAGTTCATCGACCTGAAGACCGGTGAAGCTGGACTCTCAAAGTGGGGCAAGGACAAACTGGACGCCAACCCAGAGATGTATGGCGAACGGGACCGAGCCCAAGGTTTGGAACGCGAGAAAGATTTTTGGGGACCCACCGGCGTGACAGTTGACGACGAAGGAAACATATTTGTTCCTGAGTCGGCTCGGAACCGCATCCAGGTCTACAAGAGTCAATCACCCACGTTCGCTGGTCCTCGCCTCTAAGCGGAACCGACGATACAGGTCTGACACAATCCCTAACTGGCAAAACGATAGGGCCTCGAAATTCGAGGCCCTATTTTTCTCCAAGAATTCTTCAAGTGGTGTTGCTACGTGCCGATCACAGTGGGCAGAACCCCGTATTTAAGCTCCGAACCAATGTATTTTGACATGGACAAGCGTGGGATTGGAGTTGTGGAGCTGCCGCCCAACGAGCTGACGACAGCGATCGCAGAAAACCAGATTCAGGGCGGCCTGGTCCCTCTGGTAGACACGTTTGACCTGGACGACAGCATGCGAGTGCTGGGCGGATTCTGCTTGGCGACCGTTGCTCAGGCGGGCAGCGTCAAACTCCACTCCAAACTACCTATAACAGACCTGGCAGAGAAAACCGTGGCGGTTCCCTGGGAATCTCCAACGTCGGTCAAATTGCTGCAGGTGCTGATGGAATTGAAACACGGAGTTAAACCAACGGCCTATGTCACCGAAAACGAAGACCATGATGCACGTCTATTGGTAGGAAACCTGGGGTTGCGCCACCGCCGTGGCCTTCGGGAACATCCACACGTCTATGATTTAGGCGAAGAATGGGCGCAGTGGACCAAATTGCCCTTCGTTTACGCCAGATGGGTGGTTAGAAACGACGTCGAGCGCCAAGAAGCCCTAGTGCTTGAAGACTCCCTCTACACAAGTCTGCAAGACTGGGCAGACGGGCTTTACCGCGTAAAAGGCCCCGCCATCCCGCTACCCATCCATCCTCAAGAGATACACGTATACTCGCAAGGCCTCCGGTACTACATCGGCCGACCCGAAGAACTGGCCATCTCCAAGTTCCAGGACTACATCGGGCAGTTGGCGTAAGGGATACAGCCTTCTTGCAGCATGGATACTTGATGCAGTCCTTCCACGTTCTCAGGCTGCATGGCAGAATGAGCGGCTGCGAAAATGACTCGCCACCCTCCGCCCACCGTCTTTCCCGCGAAGGCGGGAAACCACTCAGGCAGGCACGTTTAATGTTTGAGGGCACGGTGGTGGGCCTCTCGATTCATCTTGGCGGAGAGTCAACCGCCCCCACCCCCGAGTTCGTCTAGGGTCTCGACACAGTCGAACTTAACCATCCCGCTGGCAGGGGGAAGGGTTTGTTTGTTCAATGGTTGAGACTAGAGCAGGCGAACGGTCTCTTCTCTAACGTAGTCCCGCAGTTCTTGCGGCATTGTGCCCAAGCTGCCGGAAACGGCGTTTTCGTTAATGCGCTCCGGCCGTGACGTGGCCGGGATCGTGATACTGACCCTGGGGTCTGACACCACCCAGGAAAGCAGAGCTTGGGCCCAGGTCTCAACACCGAACTCTTTCAGCGGCGTAAGGTCTGGCTTCCCCTTCAGTTCTTTGACGTAGCGTCCCTTTTTCAAGGGCTCCATTACCATGACGCCGATGCCCAACTCTTCTGCCAGTGGCAGTATGCCTTCCTCAACGGTGCGTTGAACTACATTGTAAGGAATCTGCACCGTGTCTATTCGACCACTGCGCATTATGTCCATGATCTCCGGATACGCCTCATCCACCATGGCGGTAACCCCAATCATCCCAATCTTTCTTTCCTCTTTCAGTCGTTCCAGGGTCGGTAGGTGGGTCTGAGTGTCAATCATGTTGTGCACCTGGAAAAGGTCGATGTAGTCGACTCCAAAGTTCTCAAAGGACTGGGCTATCTGCTGTTCACCTGCCTCTTTACCTTCGATTCGCACCTTGGTCGCCAGATAAAACTGGTCACGTTTGCCCTCAATCGTGACCCCGACGGCTTTCTCCGACGCGCCGTACATCGCCGCCGAGTCGATGAAGTTGATGTCATTGGACACCAGATTGTCGATTATCTGAAAACGTTGCGCCAAGTCGGCTTCATCAGTAACATCGAACGCCCTCAGAGTTCCCAGGCCGATCACCGAGACATCCAGATTTCCAAGTTTGCGGTACTCCAAAATCAACCACCTTAGTTAATCAATCAAAATAATCGTGGCTGTGCCCTGAACTAGGCTTGGCCGCGCTTGTCAAAGTCAGACTTGGCTGCTGCCAGCAAGCTGTGATCAAGTAAAAGATCGCAAGCCGTTAAAGTCATAGTCTTCGCGACATTGATGGCTGCATCCAGGGCAAAACCCGTGGTTGCGGTCTCCGTCATCTCTCGGGAATGGGACGCCACCGGCTGCTCACTCACTGCATACCGCAGTTCGTACGAAGGCAGTGCTTGGCTCACATTGCCAAAATCAGTGGAGGCCGCACTACCTTGCCGGCCCGGAAACGGCTCGTCTAGCTTCAGGCCAGACATCCCGGCATTATTCAATAGCAGGTCAGCAATCACTGCGTTCGGGCGCACGTTCTCGTAGAACGGATAATAATCCTGTACCTCCAACCGACATCCGGTCATAGCAGCCGCACCTTCTGCCGCTGCCAGCACCCGCCCGACTATCACATCACTTAAGTAGTCACGGTCGCGGCAGCGAAGCATAAAGTTGGCGGCAGCGTATTCCGGCACCACGTTGGGCGCGCGACCGCCGTCGGTGATTACACCGTGAATTCGAGTGTCTTCTCTGAGATGCTGACGCAACGAGTCGATGCCCGAAAACAGATGAATCACGCCGTTCAGGGCGTTGATTCCTTCGTGGGGTACGGCCGCGGCGTGGGCAGCCTTGCCGTGGAAGATGTACCGGTAGCCCACCATCGCCAGGCTCCAGCTTTCTCCCAAAGGGATATCCGTGGGAATGACCGTCCGGTTGGACGATGGGTGCGACGAAAGGACCGCATCGACTCCTTTGAAGACGCCACCGTCCAGCATCCTGATCTTGCCGCCGCCACCCTCTTCAGCCGGGGTGCCGATGACCATAATCTTACCGGGGAGTTTGTCCAGGTTGGCCTGCAAGCCCAAACCAGCGCCGATAGCCGCCATGGCAATCAAATTATGTCCGCAGCCGTGGCCAATGTCTGGTAGGGCGTCATACTCGGCAAGAATGGCAACAGTGGGCCCGTCTCCGCCACCGCCGGGCAGAGTGGCCGTAAAGGCAGTCTCAACGCCGCCGACACCGCGTTCCACCTGGAACCCGTGCTTCTCCAATGTTCTTGAAAGCAGCGCGGCGGCATGCTGTTCTTCGTAGTTCAATTCAGGGTGGGCGTGGATGTCCAGTGAGACTTCCACCAGTTCTGACCGAGCACCCTCAATAGCTTGGAATGTAGTTTCAGACAGAGCGTCCTTAGATGGGCCGTTCTTGCTGGTCATATCGTCCTCAATCGCCTGGAATGTGGTTAAGACAAAGCGTTGTCCAATGGGCCATTTTTATTGGTCATTTCATCATCAAACGTATGGGTGTAATGGGCTCTCTTTAGCTGCAAAGACTTTACGCCATTTCAGCGCCGGTTGCACATCTGCCCAGACTCTAATGTCTGGACGCAAGGGTCTGGGCGCGATGGTTCGATTTTGCTAGAATCTATCGGTATTGGAAAGCAAGTATATAATCCGCAGGCTCACGCTATTTTGCAGGAGTTTTAAGATGCCCGACAAATTAGGATGGCGCGCCAATTGGGGAGTCGTCGCACCCTCAACAAACACTTCGGTCCAACCCGAGTTTGATGAAATGCGCCCCAGGGGTGTTACCAATCATATGTCGCGTATCTACGTACCCGACGAACCTCTGGCCAGCGATGAAGATTTCAACAAGTTGATGGACGCCATCCGCCTAGAATGGGACAACGCTATTCTGCGTGTGATGACTTGCAACCCCGACTACTTGGTCATGGGGATGTCATCTGAGACCTTCTGGGGCGGACTAACACGGGCCAACGAGCTAAAAGCCCACATGACCGGGATGACCGGGCTGCGGGTGGCCATGGGATCCGACGCCTGCCAGGCCGCAATCCGCTGCTACGGCGACATCAAAAAAATTGGCGTGCTCACACCGTACTGGCCGGTGGCCGACCAAAATGTCACCCTTTTCTTCAACGACTGCGGATTCGAAGTTGTGGCCCTGAAGGGACTCTGTTGTCCCGGTCCGGCCGCAATAGCCCAGACGACCGAAAAAGAGATGATGGACGGGCTGCGGGAGTTGAACGAATCCGACGCCGAAGTCCTGGTACAGGTTGGCACCAACTTGGGAATGGCCAGGATGGCTGCTGAAGCGGAAAAGTGGCTCAACAAACCAGTGATCGCCATCAACACTGCCACCTATTGGTACGCCATGCGCGATAACAAGATGGATGATGTAATAGGAGGGTTTGGCTCACTGATGACCGATTACCGTGAACTTCCCAAGCTATATTTCGACAAGCTAGAAGAACAGGCCAAGAACAGCTAACCAGGCCTCCTAAACACAGGCAAAGGAACTAAAAATGCCAGAAGGCGATCTCAAGGCAACTCCCATAACCCAATTGGTTCGGAACCCTGGTCGTGCCGACTACGACCGTGATTCGGTTAACCAGATCATCGACGCCACACCACTCTGCCACGTCTCCTATATCATTGACGGTCGTCCCTATGTGACACCCACGTTGCAGTGGCGTGAGGGCGACACTATCTACTGGCACGGCTCCTCAGCCAGCCGGTTCTTACGTCAGATCGTGGACAAGGAAGTCTGTATGGCCATTACCCATTTCGATGGCTTTGTGCTGGCCCGTTCCTCGTTCCACCATTCCATCAACTACCGCTCGATCATGCTCTTTGGCCAGGCGACCAAGATCGAAGACGATGATAAGAACGCGCTGCTCGATAGCTTTGTCGAAACCCTGATACCTGGTCGATTGAAGACTCTACGGCAAATGACCGACCAAGAGGCCAAGGCCACTACTGTATTTTCTATGGCAATCGACGAAGGTTCAGCCAAAGTTCGTACCGGTCCTCCCGTGGACGATGACGAAGACTATGCACTACCCATCTGGGCTGGCGTACTGCCCATATCTCAGATACTGCATGACCCAATTCCAGACCCCAAGAACCAGGCCGGCCTGGAAATACCGCAACACATTCGTGATTTCAAGCTGGGATAATACTACCTCTCATCCAGATCAACTGAATACATAGGAGAACAACATGGCCGACCGCATACGTTTAGGAATAATCGGTGCCAGCCCCACGGTTGGCTGGGCCTACCGCTCACACCTCCCGGCAATCGCTGCCAGTCCCGAGTTTGAATTAACCGGCGTCTGCACAACTAGAATGGAGACTGCTGAAGAGTCTAAGAAGCTGTACGGCGCTAGGCTGGCTTTCGACGATTACCACACAATGCTGGCTCATCCGGAGATTGATGCCGTTGCGGTGGTGCTGCGGGTACCAACCCATTACCAGATCACCAAAGACGCCCTTAACGCCGGCAAACACGTCTACACTGAGTGGCCTCTGGGAAAGACCACAGAAGAAGCCATTGAGTTGGCCGAACTGGCTAAAGAGAAAGGAGTGCGAGTCATAGTCGGCCTCCAAGCCCGAGCAGCCCCAGCAGTTCTACATATGAAGCAACTGGTGGCAGATGGGTACGTGGGCGAGATGTTGTCTTGTTCCATGCGTCTGATCCGCGGTGGAGTGCTGGAGAGGGGTTCTGGCCGCACCTGGCAGCGAGACGTAGAACTGGGCGCAAACACCCTGACCATTGCCGCTGGTCATTCCATTGACGCGCTGCGTTTTGTGGCTGGCGAGTTCAGTGAAGTATCGTCAATCGTGTCCACCCAGGTGGACCAGTGGTACGAAACTGACACAAAAGAGATGCGGGACGTGACATCACCGGACAACATTTTGTTAAACGGACGCCTGGTCAATGGCGCGGTGGTCTCGGTGCACGTCGCAGTTAACCCCTGGGCAGGTAGTGGCTACATCATGGAGATCTACGGTCGCAATGGAACTTTGGTTGCAACGGGAGACGACTCTCCCCAGATTGACGATGTATTCCTCCAGGGAGCCCAGGGCACCGACAAACTGGAAGACATTGAAGTCCCATCGAATCTCACAAACGTGCTGGAAGGTATGCCTGCGGGCCCACCCATGAATGTGGGCCAGATGTACTACCAGTTCGGCGAAGCCATTCGAGGCAACGATTCTGACTACCCCGACTTCGATACGGCGGTGGACCTCCACCGATTGATTGACTCCATCCGCCTAGCGTCTGGCGAAAACCGATCAGTAGCTACAACGGGATAAATAGCCGTAGTCGGCACTCCTATAATCGAACCAAACAGAAAAGAGGGGGCAGATTAAGGATCTGCCCCCTCTTTTCTTTCGAAACTAACTTTGGCAGTGCAGGTTACGTCTGGGCAACGATCAGTTTCCTGAATCTGGTGCCCTGTTCTTTATCAGACAGGATGACGCAACCTGCACAATATATGTCGTCTTCTCTAACCTTCCAATACAGGCAACAACTGGCGCGCCTGGCGAAATAGCCTTTCTTGCCTTCGTGTTCCAACAACTCCATCCTGGCCTGCTGGTACATTGGAGATGTTTCGTCCGTGAATAAACCCTCGGCATGGCGAATCACGTCTTCTTTCCTGTCGGTCAGTTCATATAACCAATAGAAAACATGGGCGCATGACGCGGCCACCGCGTTCCACGAGACCTTTTCGCTAGCTTTAGCCGAACGACAAAGCGCAGGGATCAACAAGCCAAAGTTGGCATCAAATAGTTGTTCCTTGAGTCTAGCATAGAGGGCTGCTTCGTCAGGAACAATTTCAGTGTCAGAATGGCTGGCGTCTGGGTCATCCGGGAGAGCCGCGAACCGTGGTTGACCGAGGGCCGTTGCGTCGAACCCCTGTCCTTTGGTGTGGAATTCTAGATTGCCCAACGAAACGTCGATAACTCGATTTTCCAGCACGTATTGGGCGATGAGCGGGTACACCACACGTGTTAAGTAGGCAATGATGAATCCCGAAGCGGCCAGGTGATGGTTCTCCGTGCCTAAGAATGCCTTTCCGAGGGCGGCGACAATGTCCTGAAGGCGCTGGTCATCTTCTTGGAACAGGGACAATGCATTAACCCAACCTCTTTGTTCCGAATCTCGAACCGGCATGTCGTATACCGGGCCTAGTTCGGCAGCGCGACGCAGGCTATCAACCAGAGGGTGATAGCTGTTAGGCATGGCGGCACGCCCGGTTGGTTGCAGATGGATGTTTGGTTGTGATGATTTTGTTTACCATGTTCCCAAAGCTGATTCCCTTGTAGCATCTGCCACTCTGAGTATAGCTAAGAGTCTCGTTACTCTTGCTCGGTGTGTTTTTTATAGCAACGAGATTCTTCGGCTACCGCCTCAGAATGAAAGGGCGAGAGGCGTGTATCGGGCGATTTTGCAGCCCTGTTGCAAACTAAACGGGCAGGACTGGCTCGGTGAGATTATCCGGCAGTTCAGCCTCAAAGGCATTCAGGTAGAACGATGTCTGGGCGTAGTGACCCATAAGTGTGGTCAACTCCACCAAGTACTGCGCCCCAAACTGTTTCAGAGCCTCATCAAACGTCGCCTGACTCACTTTGTGGTTCGCGAAGAACTCAGTGCCGTAATTGATGATGGCTTGCTCGTCGGCAAGCATGCTGGGTAATGGTTTCCGGTCTCTGATCGCGTCTACCAGGGCATCGGCAACTCCCTCTTTACGGGCAGCCGGTGCGTGGGCGTTCCAGACGTATTGACAGTCCATGGCCCGAGCGGTATTGATAATCGCCAATTCCAGAATTCTCTTGGGGAATTGGGTCTCATACCGCAGGTAACTGGTCAGGTGATTGCGGCGTTTGGCCATCTCGGGACTATTTATTGTGAACGAACCGGGGCCGCCGGTTATGGATCCGCCAGCGGGAGCGGTGACCTCAGCGAAGGCCTCGCGGAATTCCTCAGGGACCATATCACTTGTAACTACAGGTAATCGTGCCATTTTTCTCCTCCTGGTGTGGGCCCGTAATTTAGACAGTTTCCGAGCATCTGGCGGAGAGTCTACCACTACTTTGGCCGTATCCAGAAATACATCAATTCGCTGCGCGGTAATCAGCCATAATTTGAATCCAAAATTTTAACCAAAACAGCCTGATGGCGTAAAAACCCAAGCCGGACGGCTCTTGTGTTAGCTGGGTTACAGCAAAAAAATTAATTGCGATTGGTTTTTAATCTGGTTTGGACATTTTGCTCATCGCTTTGTGGGGGTTATATGTACGAAAGTATTTTTGTGTCGTTGGATGGATCCCCTTTTGCTGAACAGGAGTTGCCATATGCGTCTCGCATCAGTCGGGGATTGGGTATTTCAATTCAGCTCATTCAGGTACTACACACCGTATCCTAGGAATGGGTCGACTCAGCCCGTGGCCTCTACAAAACAAGATCACTGAGGGTGTGCAAGATGAAGCCATGGACTACCTAAATTCCGTAAAACGGCGGCCACTAGGGGTCAGACGTGACCTGCGAGACCTTCAAGAGAAATGTCATTTCGCACATCATCGAAGAAGCCGAAAAATCCCCTGCAGCTTTAATCGCAATGTCGACACACGGACGGTCTGGAGGGACCAGGTGGTTGATGGGTAGTGTGACTGACAACGTCCTCCACCACACTAAAAACTCAATGCTAATTGTCCGTAGTCATGGCAAAGACAACCCGGAGTCAGACATAAAACTAGGAACGATTGTCGTTCCGGTCGATGGTTCCGGATTGGGAGATCAGGTATAGCCCCACATCGCGACCTTGGCTAATGCATTGAACTTAAAAGTGACACTGCTTAGAGCCACAGCCACCGTAGAGGAATTTGGCGCGATGACAGTGGGCTAGGTTATTACGCCCTCTGCCACGAGTCTAGAAATCTCTTGGTCGTCCAGCCCAAGCATGCCTGAATAGATCTCAGAGTTATGCTCACCATAGGTCGGGATTGGGCCAGCAGTGGTTGGCGTCTTGGAGAACTTGATTATGGTGGGGCCGGGAACGAGTATCTTTTTACCCTCGGGTAGGTCTGCTTCCATCATCACCTCCCGTTCCCATAGGTGCTCGTCGGCCAAAACCTCGGGGATGCTCAGGGCCGGGCCAACGGGTATGTCTGCGCCGACCAGAGCGGTCTCAACCTCTTTCTTGGTCCGTTCTTCGCACCAGAGATGCAACAACTCCATGCGTATTTCAGCTTTGTCAGTAGCAAACATAGGCGCAGCGAACTCAGGGTCTTCTGATAGTTCGTCGTAACCCATTATCTTCAACATGCGCTCCCACATTCCGGAGCGCGCGGCACCAGTGGAAACGTACCCGTCTTTGCATTGAATAAACGACCCGGCGCGGGTGAAGTCGTTGGTACCCGTTTCGTGGCACATGGCCAGGGCGACTTCTTCCAGCGTGATTCCACCGTCCAACATCGCCACCTCAAGCCACTGACCTTCCCCGGTACAGTCTCTATGGCGCAGTGCGCCCAAAATGCCTATTGTGGCGTGCAATGCTGCCGTCCGGTCCATAATCGGCCCCTCGGCCATCACCGGCTGGTCAAACCCACGCCCGGTCTGGTGACCGATACCGCTCATGGCCTGGATGATGGGGTCAAAGCACTGACGGTCTCGGTACGGCCCGTATTGGCCGAAGCCAGATACGGAAGCGAGGATGATGCCGGGGTTGACCTCGCACATTCTCTCGTAGCTGAACCCCATCTTGTCCATGGTGCCGGGCCGGAAGTTTTCCAACACCACATCTGAAACTTCCAACATCTTGAAGAACAGATCTTTGCCCTCCGGATGACGGGTGTTGAGGGTGACACTCTTCTTACCTCGGTTGTAGGCGGCGAACTGGACGCTCATGTCCCCAACAAATGGACCCGAGTTACGGAGATCGCTGGACTTGCTCCACTCTAGTTTGATAACCTCAGCGCCCATATCCCTAAGAATCATGCCGCCTCTGGGCGCGGCCTGCCAGCGGGCTAGTTCCAAAATTCGCACACCATCAAGCACGCCTACTGGTTTGGTGGGGGGCATGGGTCAACTCCTAGTAAATGGGGTTATCGCTAGACCGTCAGAGTATAACCCATGTTCAGTTCGAAGCCTTGAACGCTGTTAATCAGGGAATCACGGTTGTGGCAATAGTCTCTGCGATTGGCCTTGTGGCGATTGTTCTGAGAGGCCGAGGTTGAATACAGTTCGGCGGGACATTAACAGAATTAAGTTGATTGCCATTTGTAATTAGACGAATTGGCCGACCAGGCGTATAGTCATTCGAAATATTTAGATTTTTAAATGATTCCGTAGGTCTATCTAGGAGGGATTTTATGCCTGGTACAACTATAACAATCGGAAACGTCGAAATTACAGCGATTCATGATAACGAAGGGGCTTTGCCTCTCAGCATGGTATTTCCTGGAGTTGAATCGGAGCTCTGGATTCCTTATCAACAAAAATATCCTGAGTGCTTCAACGGAGATAATAAAGAGAACTTTGCCGCCCATTTTGATTGCTACCTAATCCGTTCGGGAGGGCAAGTAATCTTAGTGGATACCGGTTTAGGTAGCATGGCAACAAATCCAGGGGCTGTCACAGCCTTTGCCGGTGGAGTTGATGGTAGGCTTCTGACTGATTTGGAATCTGCAGGAGTAAATAGAGAAGATGTAGATACCGTATTTCTAACTCATCTACATCCTGATCATGTAGGCTGGAATATCAATAATGATGGGGCATCTCCAGTACCAACATTTCCTAAAGCTCGCTATGTTTTTCATAAAGATGACTGGGAAGCATTTCGACCGCCACGCGATAGTGAAACATTCGGATTGACATTTTGGGAAGAAACATTGGCTCCACTGGAAGCGGCAGGTGTAATAGAACCGTTATCCGGTGAACACTCTATTACATCCGAAATAAAAGCTATTCTGACACCAGGCCATACACCTGGCTCTATGAGTCTATCGATTGATTCTGCGGGCGAGAAAGCCCTCGTAATGGGCGATGTATTCCATGGCCCACCTCAAGTGAGCGAGCCGGATTGGGTTTTCAGTTTCGATTCTGATCCGGATGAGGCAATTAGGTCCAGGAAAAAAATGTTGGATAGAGCAGAGTCTGAAAACGCCATAATGGCCATTTGCCACAGTACGGGGTTCGGAAGGGTTGTATCACTGGAAGGTAAACGATACTGGCAAGGGCTGTAGATTGAACTTAGAAGGAAATAGAGAGGTCTTCAGTTTCTGGCTCAAGACTGCTTGATTTCCGTGTAACTACTGGCGGTAGACAAGCACGCTGTAGTAAGAAGGCCCTGACTCATATGAGTCAGGGCCTTCTTACTTTCCGATATCTAGGAACCACGCCGTTAACTGTAATTCTGAATAGAACTTATGATTCGATTTATACTTTGTGGCTTAAGCGGGGGCTATTGGAGAATGATGCATTCACGCTAATGAATTACGCCACGCGATTGCTTCTGATTCAGCAGCAACTGCGTCTGTGACATCAAGGACCGGTTCAAGTTTAGCCTGGAATCCTGCGAATATTGTTGTTAATTTGTGAATGTCGGTAGGAACTTCCGTTTCGACCACCATATATCCACCAAATTCACCAACGCGAATTACAAATTCCGTAATATTCATACTCTCTGGTATTTCATATTGTTGGAAGATACTCAATATACGTTCTTGAGCGGCTTCAACTTCAGAACAAGACCCTCCTGGGCGTTCCCACCACGTCAATACATATTTCATGTTATTTACTCCTAAGGCTTAGATAAGATTAGCGCATAATAAATTGTTTTAACACGCAAAGGAAGTAATTTAATTAAGATCTTCGCATACTGATGTTGAAAAATATGATTAGGAACGGAATATGAAAGCAATGGCGACACTTAACAGGCTTTGAAACGAACAGTAGTTACCACGATGCGGCCGAATGGGGTTAATGAAAATAACATTCTGGTCATTGGATTAATGTAGGGTTGCTGATGACTTGCCGGGTCCAAGCGATGGCCACCAACTATAACTTTTCAATATGGCTGCCATGCTTGGGACGAGTAGAGTACGAACAACAAATGTGTCAATGAGCACCCCAAGCATGACAGCCATGCCCAATTGAAATACATCTCTCAGTGGCAATGTGGTTAAGACTGCAAACGTGCTTGCGAGTATTATGCCGGCTGAAGTAACTACACCTCCGGTTTTGCCAACAGCTACAGCAATACCCTCGTTGAACCCTAATCTTTCCGTTTCCTCCTTAATCCGTGCAATGACGAATATGTTGTAGTCGGCTCCAAGAGCGACCAAGAACACAAAAATCCATATTCCGTTGGAATATGCTACTCCAGTGTGGTTCAGGAGATCTTGGAATATAAAAATAGATATTCCGAAAGTAGCTGCGTAGGAAATAATTACGCTAAAGAGCAAATACAACGGCGCAACAAGTGATCTCTGAATTACAATTAACACTCCCAAAATCGCAAATAATATCAGTGGAGCTAGGAGTTTGGTATCTTCGTCGATAACGGTTTTAGTATCGAATTGTACAGCGGTATCACCACCTACTAGCACTTCTACTCCAGTCATAGACTGGGATTTAATGGTTGATTTGATAGTTGATCGGAGGCCATCTATCACGGTCAAGGCTTTTTCCGAATAAGGGTCTCCCTCCAAAGAAACATCTAACCGACTAGTAGTTCCGTCGGGAGAGTTGAACATTTTTAAAGATGCCGCATCCGGTTGATCTTCAATGTATGAACCATATGGTCTAGTCATTCCTTTGACATGATTTACACCTGGACTGTTCTCTATCTTCTGCGCCAGAAGCTCTATGAATTCTGATTGGCCAATCACATCATTATCAGGGGTATGTACGAACACCGTTGTTGGGGACAAGTCGCCAGGAGCAAATCCTTTTTTTAACAACTCATACCCAGCCTTAGACTCCACGTCATCAGGAAATCCATCGATAAAATTAAAACTCGGAATCATACGAATGCTTGGAGTTATAGCTATTAACAACACAGCCGTAGTGACCAAGAATACGGTTCTGGGCCGATTAACTACGAAATTACCAATTTGCTGCCAAATCGGTATAGTAACTACATTTTTTTGATTTGCGCTAATTCTATTCGGCCAGAAAGCCATCCTCGACATTAAAACGATAGCCGCTGGTAAAACCGTTAACGCCACAATCAGCATTATCGACACGGTGATAGCCAACATAGGTCCCATCGTCTTAAAGGAACCTAGCATCGAGAAGATCAATAAGAACATAGCGACGACTGTAGTCATCGACGATCCGATGATTGACGGCCCTACTTTCTTCATGGCTAATTCCATCGCTTGAAACCTATCACCGGACCTTGTGATCTCTTCTCGGTATCTGGACACGATAAACAGCACGTAGTTGGTTCCTACTCCGAACAACAGAACAGACATGATCGAAGTCACCTGGTCATTCAATGGTAATCCAGTCAAGTCCACCACAACGGCTGCCACAAAACGAGCGACCATTAATGCGGAGACTAATATTAGAAGTGGGATGAAGACTAAACCTGGTGATCTATAAATCAAAAACATGATCACGATGACCACTAAGATTGTCACGAGGGTGATTCGAATATCGATGGACTGAAATATTTTTACAGCGTCGCGCAGTATGGTTGCGGGTCCGGTTAAATTCGCATTTATCTGAACTCTCCCGCCAATCGCATGTGCCTGAGCAACTGCCTCGTCGATTGAATTAGAAAAAGACGGGTCAGACGGGGATCCGATAACCTTGAACGGTACAGCAAAGGTGGTACCGTCGGGTGATTTAAACGGGTCGATCAAGATCGAACCATCCGCTGTCGAAATTTGATTAAATATGACCCCTGGAAGCTCGTCGGAACTTAAAAATTCTGTGAATTCCCCGATGGCTCTTAACTCCGGTTCGTCGAATCCATCGTCGCTATGGAATACTGCGATGGCTGGTATGCCATCATCCATAGGGTATTTTTCTCGTAGTATTTCAAGAGCTTGGACTGACTCCACTCCTACAGGCAGAAATTCTTCTTGTTCATTGGTCGTCACTTCAGAAATAGGTGGAGCAACTAAAAACAAGGCGGTTATCACACCAATCCAAATAAGGATGGTGATAACGGCTGATTTGATATTGTGATATGGGTAGTTCATGTAGTCCTTTGAAATTTCAATCTTGTTTTAGTTTACACAAGCTAATCATTATTTGATTCGTCAGAAAATCAAGAAATAAAATTTCGTTTTAACCATGATTACCAGAAACATATACCGGACGATAATGATATAGAATAGCCGTGTGTACAATCACAGCTGTTAATACGCTTAAAAACATATTAACGGTTTCAATATTTTCGGAGGTATAGAGGAATATGTTGGGTGAAAAATTGGGTCAGATAGTCGGACCGGTCAAAACAAGTGTGTTACCGGCTAATGGACCTAATCCTAGATTTGAGAACTCGGTGGAAGGTTCAGGTACGCTTGCGGGAGTCGATGTCAATTGCATGTCGACCTTCACATCGGAGATGCAATCAGATGGGTCGTTGTACGGGGAGTGCCCTAATCAAGGAGTCATCATGACTCAAACCGGAGAAGTGGCTACTTTTAGGGTAACCGGAGTCGGTAAGTTCAATAGCGAAGGCGGAATTGATTTCGGTGGAGTCGTATATTTTCGGACATCAACTACGGCTCTCGAAAGTTTAAATGCTGCCGCAGTGGTCTATACCTTCAAGGTAGATGCTAATAACATTTCGACATGGGATCTCTGGGAGTGGAAATATTAAAAACCCAACCTGCAGAACAAAGCGATTAGGTTTAGATTTCTAAAAAACGATATCACCAAAAAGCCCCCTCAAATGAGGGGGCTTTTTTTAAGATTATAGTCGCTAGGCTAGGTCTATATTGTGACAACTTAGATTAAATACATCGCACTATGGAGAAAATATGGCAATAGATGACTTGATAGCAGAGATTAACGGCAGACTAGGAGAAGAAACTCACATCAGTGATTGGCAAAAAATAGACCAGCACATGATAAATGCGTTTGCAGATGTTACCCAAGACCATCAGTGGATCCATGTTGACGTTGATCGAGCTGCGAAAGAATCACCTTTCAAAGGGACAGTAGCCCACGGATTTTTGACTCTTTCATTAATCCCGCACTTAACGGGAAGCGTCGATTCAAGCGCACCATTATATCCCGGCATACAAGTTTCAGTTAATTACGGTATGAATCGTGTTCGTTTTCCAAACCCGGTAGCCGCAGGTTCCAACCTCAGAAGCCGCAGCAAAATAGTCAGTGTTGACAAGGTCAACGACGGGTGCTTTCAAGTGGTAAACGAAGTGACCATTGAAATCGAAGGACAAGACAAACCGGGGTGTGTCGCTGAGGTTGTCTTCAGACATTATTTTTAGTATTCAATCAGGTCTTTTATCGAGGCCTTAATCGAAAACCCCATTTCCAGTCACTTAAAGTGTACCCTTAGCAGGGTCGCGATTCATCCTGGTAATAATCAGGATGTTGCTATCTGGAGAATATCCAATGGTTCTAACAAATTTGATTGTTTTTAACGAATGGTAAGTTTGAAATCTATCCGAATTCATTATGCCTGGATTATCGTTGCTATAGCCGCGACGATGGTACTTGTAACGTCCTCTATTCGTTTCGCTGCGGCAGCCCTAGTTCCGTACTTGAACGACGCGGATCTCGGGTTTGGTTGGGGATACTCAGCTATTACCCTTGGGTTCAGCCTCCAATGGATCGTTTTAGGCTTGGTAAGCCCATATATTGGAGAGGTTGGAGATAAATATGGAATGCGGCCTCTACTTTGGTTTGGTGGGGTTTTATTCATAGCTGGGATGTTACTAACGGGAGTTATGTCAAGCTTATGGCAATTTTATGTGTTTTTCGGTCTGCTTCTTGGATTAGCTTCCAGTATATTTACGGTACTCCCCATATCAGGACTAACCTTGTGGTTTAGGAAACACTTGGGGTCGGCCATGGGAGCAGTTTGGGCGTTTCAGGGCATAGGGGTAATTGCTTTCATATTTTTCATTAGCGCAGCATTTGATCAATTTGGGATGAAGTGGATATTTTGGCTACCTGGCATTCTGGGAGGGGCTTTAATACTGGGGTTAACCCGATTTTTTTATGATGCACCTGCAACGATTGGATTGCGGCCATTAGGGTCCGAATCTGACGAGCCCATCGGAAAACCCAAGAAAGATGAAGAGAGCAAAATCAGAGCTGACGTCTTTTTACAACAGGCAAAGAAAACCGGTACTTTCTGGAACCTGATTTGCATCCACTATTGGGGATGTATGGGGCACCAGATAATTAACGTCCTTCTCGTTGCTATCGCGGTTGAGCGTGGCGTTTCTCTTGAATTAGCAGTTGGAGTTCTTGCAACCCAGCAAGGTGTGGGCGTATTTGCACGTGCAGCTGTCCCAGTTATAGCCGAAAGGGTAGGTAGTAAAACCGTTTGGGTCGTCGGTATGTCCCTACAGGCGTTTCCCATGGCAATAATATTCCTGGCTCATGACCCATGGGCTTTCTATATATTTGCGGTGTTATTTGGTATAGGCCAAAGTTGTGAGGTCCCTACTTTCCCAATTGCGAACCGCCAATATTACGGGAACGTACCTCAAGGAGGTTTATATGGTTGGCAAAGCATTGGAAGTGGGTTTGGAATGGGAACGGCCCCGTTTGTTGCTGGGGTTTTATGGGATTTGACAGGGACTTATATGGCACCTTTGCTCTTGTCCTTAGGTTTTAGTTTACTCGCTCTTATATCGGCAGTACTATTACCATCTCCCAGAGTGCCACTGCTGCCTGATTGGGAAAGTAATTTGCCTGAGAATTTACGTGCATCTAGTTCTTAAATAAGTGCTCACGAGAACTAGATGTAAATTATTTCATCTTATTATTTGGGAATGTTAGTAGTTTGATTTTCTAGCATATTTGTCAATAACATCAAAAAAAACTGAAGGTTAAAATCTTTAGTAATCCTTTGTATGTGGACGAATAACAAAAGGCCCTGGGATTTGATTCCCAGGGCCTTTCGACTCTGTGCTTGTGATAAGGCGGAGGACTTAGATGGCTTCCAACACGGTGGTGATGCCCATTCCCGCGCCGATGCACTGGGTGGCCAGACCGTATTTGGAGTTCGAACGTCGCAGCTCGTGGGCCAAGGACAGGACCAAGCGCCCACCAGTGGCACCAAGGGGATGGCCGATGGCCAATGCGCCGCCGTTGACATTCAGTTTCTCCATCGGGATTCCCAGTTCGCGGGCGCTGGGGATGATCTGGGCGGCGAAGGCTTCATTGAACTCGACGCGGTCGATCTGGTCCATGGTGAGCCCGGCGTACTTCATGGCTTTTTTGGTGGCTGGAACCGGGCCAAGGCCCATCAACTGGGGCTTCACGCCGGCCACGCCGAACCCAACGATGCGGGCCAGCGGCTCCAAGCCTAGCGCCAGGGCTTTTTCTTCGCTCATAACCAGGATGGCGCTGACGCCGTCGTTGGTTGGGGATGAGTTTCCCGGGGTGATGACAATCTCACTGCCGCCGTAGCTGACCACGCCAGGAATGGGATTAAGGTTCATCAAGGCCTCAAAGTTTGTGCCGGGTCGGATGCACTCGTCCTGGTCAAAGGTTATGGTCGGGCCAATCTCGTCTGGCAGCCAATTTCCTTTATCGTCGAATACCGGTTGCTCCACTTCCAGGGGAACTATTTCGTCGTTGAACCGGCCAGCATTATAGGCGGCGGCGGCTTTCTGGTGACTCGGAACGGCGTATTCGTCCAGGTCGCTACGGGTCAGTCCGTAGACCTCTGCCACATTCTGGGCGGTCTGCAACATAGACACCTTGGGCGGTGAATCCAGAATGAAATCAGGGAATGGCACCGAGAAGTTATCGTAGTGGTCTGCGGGCATATCCCGTTGGGATTTGTTGAACGTGATGGGTGTGGGTTCGGTGATTCTAGTGAATGGGCCCTCATCGCCAGGGATAGTCCGGGCCATGCGTTCGGCGCCCAATGCGATGCCGCAGTCGATGACGCCAAGCATGATAGCCTGGGCGATCCGATGGAGGGTCTCCATGCTGGAGCCGCACTGCCGGTTGGAGTTGAAAGTAGAGGTTTCCGGCGGAAGACCGGCCATGCGAGCAACACGTCCCATGTCCACAAACTCAGCGTTGCCTAAAACGTTGCCTAGACCAACATCTTCAATCATGTGGTCTTCAACCTTGGGGTTCCGTTCCAGCAATTGTCTGATTACCTTCCCTCCGAGCTCATCCAGCCTCGTGGCCACTAATTTACCTCGTACCGCCCGCCCAAATGGGGATCGGACACCGTCGACGATTACTGCGTTGCGGATTTCCATGATTAACCTCACGTTCTAGTACAGAGCGCCACGTGATAGCACTCCTGATTTACCGGTGAAATGATTGGCTAACAGGGTATCACAGGGCAGGTTGGCGTGGCCCGTCTGGGTCAGTACAATGCGCTGGTTGAAAACGATAACGAGAAAAGACTAATGGGATGGGAGTTGGAACATGACAACCTTGGATGAACGCTGGCAAAAAGGAATCGAAACGCGGACTAAATTTGGTGGAGGCACGCTGACCACCGGCTCCACCCCATTCGCTTGGGAGATGGCCCCGGACTTGGAGCGCATCGCCGGAGAGTTCTTGTTTGGCAGCATCTGGCATGGGCCTGCGCTGACCGACAAGCAGCGGGAAATGGTCACTGTTACGTGTCTGACTGTGCTGAAGAGAGACAACCAGGTCCGTCGACACCTGGGCAACGCCCTCAACTTGGGTCTGACTCCTGTAGAGATCGTTGAAGTACTGATGCATTCATCTTTCTACAGTGGAGTCCCGGCTACACTGGACGCCTTGGCCATCGCCAAACAGGTCTTCGAGGATCGGGGTATCGACTACACACCGCAAAAGGTGTTTGACACGACTGAGACACCCGACCAACTCAACGAGCGAGGAATCGCCAAGCGGGTGGAGTACATGGGCCCGCCTTCAGGTGGTGGACCAGGCCCGGTTACCGAGGCCGAGACGGTGTTCAACCGACTGACCACAGAATACTACTGGGGTTCAACGTGGACTAGACCCGGCCTGGATCTGCCCAGCCGTTCCATCTGCACTATGGCGGCAATGGCAGCCCTGGGCCGAGAAGCTCAATTGGCCAGCCATATCAAAGGAGCGCTGAACATCGGACTAAGTCAGGAGCAGATTGTGGAGGTATTCGTCCACGCCACATTTTACTGCGGATTGCCCTTCACCCGGTCAGCCATCGATTTGGCCAATGAGATTTTCCGCGCCCAGTAATACCTACTCCGGGTCTTTCAGATAAGGGAACATTGCCAGGGGCGTGGCGGCCAAGAGTCCGGCATCCACCGGAAGGGTGACACCTGATATCCAGCGAGCTTCATCCGAGGCGAGGAACAGGATGGCGTAGGCCACGTCCCAGGCGGTGCCGTCAAAGCCCAACGGGCCAGCACGGCGGCGTAGGTTTAACATTTCTTCGGAGCTGTGCCGGGCGACCATGGGGCTGTAAACGTGGCCAGGTGCAATGCAGTTTACCCGGATGTTGTCTCGGCCATAGTGAACGGCCATGGAATTACTCAGCCCCAGGATTCCGCCTTTGGAGGCCGCATAGGCGTGACTGGGCCGTCCACCGCCAGCGCGGATGCCTACGATGGAAGACAGGTTAACAATTGAGCCGCCACCGTCTTTAATCATCTCGGGGATAGCGAATTTGCTCGTTAGCATCACGCTTTTTAGGTTGACGTCGATTACTGTGTCCCAGAAGTCTTCTGAGACGTCAGTAACCGAGCCTGGGCCGCTGATACCTACGTTGTTAATCAGAACATTCAGCTTGCCATAGGTCTTAGCGGCAGCTTCGGTCATAGCCTGGCAGGACTCTATATCGGTGACGTCACCAACAAAAACCGAGGCGTCACCTCCTTCTTTTTCTATCTGAGACAATGTTATCTGCGCATTCTTCTCGTCCCGGTCAACCAATATGACTTTGGCCCCTTGGCGGGTGAACAGCAAAGAA
>Ga0209035_10000200_pt1 | contig 23895 bp, 23 predicted proteins | sample MarorgKNORR_S2LV_6_FD_188220 | JGI IMG/M metagenome (GOLD analysis project Ga0209035, IMG submission 188220) | Marine microbial communities from the Southern Atlantic Ocean, analyzing organic carbon cycling - AAIW_A/KNORR_S2/LV (SPAdes) (version 2) | ecosystem: Environmental > Aquatic > Marine... | reverse complement strand
GAAGCTCCTGCGACTGAGGTTGCTCCTGTTGAAGAAGCTAAAGATGAAGCTCCTGCTACTGAGGTTGCTCCTGTTAAAGAAACTAAAGATGAGGCTCCTGCTACTGAGGTTGCTCCTGTTGAAGAAGCTAAAGATGAAGCTCCTGCTACTGAGGTTGCTCCTGTTAAAGAAACTAAAGATGAGGCTCCTGCTACTGAGGTTGCTCCTGTTAAAGAAACTAAAGATGAGGCTCCTGCTACTGAGGTTGCTCCTGTTGAAGAAGCTAAAGATGAAGAGGAGAGTAAAAAAAAAACTAATTCTAAATAGTTTAAAATGGAATATACCCATGTAGGTTATATCTCCAAACAACACGGATTAAGAGGAAATCTATTAATTAATATCCTATCCAGCTATAAAATAAATATAAAAAACATTCAATTCTTATACATTGAAATGGGATTAAGTAAGGTTCCTTTTGAAATTGAAAAAATAATATTCACTAAAAATCAAACATATCTTATAGGTTTAAAAAATTATAATAACAGAGAAAAAACAATTCAATTTATAAATAAAAATATTTTTATTAAAAATAAAAATATTGAATTTAATAATGAGAAATTATTAAGATTAATAAATTATAAAATAATTAAAAATGGAATTGAAGTTGGTTTTGTTCAAAATTTTTTAATAAAAGAACAAACTATATTATTTTGTAATATAGATAATAAAGAAGTTTACATACCTTATGTAGATAATTTTGTTAAAAAAATTGATCATAAAAAAAAGAAACTCTATGTAGACTTACCTAATGATCTTTTAAACTTGAATTAAATGATGCAAATTGATATAATTAGTTGTCAACCAGGTTTATTAAATAGCCCATTAAATCATAGTATTTTAAAAAAAGCACAAGAAAAAAAAATTGTAAAAATAAAAATTCATGATTTAAAAGAATATAGCTTAGATAAACATAAAAAAGTTGATGATTATGCTTTTGGTGGTGGTGGTGGTATGGTATTACAAATTGAGCCAATATATAGATGCATTGAAAAATTAAAAAAAGAAAAAAAATATGATGATATAATATATATGACCCCAGATGGAGATAAATTAAATCAAAATATTTCGAATCAACTATCCCTTAGAAAGAATATTATAATTCTTTGTGGACATTACAAAGGAATAGATGAAAGAATTAGAAAACACATTATAACAAAAGAAATAAGTATTGGTGATTATGTTTTAACTGGTGGTGAACTACCAGCAGCTGTACTCATTGATTCAATATTAAGATTAATTCCTGGAGTAATTAATAATGAGTCTGCAGCATTATCTGATTCATTTCAAGATAATTTACTAGGATGCCCAAATTATACAAGGCCTGCAAATTATAATGGATGGAAAGTACCAAAAATATTACTTTCTGGAGATAAAAATAAAATTGATGAGTGGAGAATTAAAGAATCATTCAAGAATACCAAGTCAAAAAGACCAGATATACTTAAATAGTATAATCAATTATTAATTAAACTTTTTAAAATTTGATTAGTTATTGATCAAGAGGTAAAAGTCAAAAATAAAAATGACAAAACAATCCCAATAATTATTCTTTTTATCGTTTTAAGTCTGAATGATTTTTTTAATGATGGAATATACATAACAATTAATTACTTTAACTTAATGTTACTGCAATGTTAATTAATTGTTAACAAACATCCAAATTAGTGTTTAAATAGCACTTATGAAATTAAATTTTTATGCTTAAAGCTAAAACAAAAATATTTTTTTGAGACCAAATTATATTTTCACTACCAGCCTTTCTATTAGACTCTAATATATAAATAGGCTTAAAAGAGAATGGCGATTTCTTAAATTTTATATTTAAACCAAAATTAATTCTATTACGAATAAATTGACTTTCTGAAAAAAAAATTTCATTCTGAATAAAAGGATTATAGTTATCAAATAATTTTAGGGAATAAGAATACCTCAATCTATATCTAAATATGTTTTTGTTCAATTCTTTAATTCTATATTCATTTCTCAGTCTAATTTTCATATTATCATTTAACTTGTATGTAATATCTAAATGAGGTCTAATCTCAGAAACTCTATTTTCCTTTTTAATCTCGTGTATATCTCTATAATAAATTCCAATTTTGAATTTATTTAATTTATAAGCTACACCTAAATCTATTCTACCTTGTTTTGATTGGTTTGTTGAATTATCATATTTATTTCTGTATTCAAACTTTATTTCAATGTTATCAAAAATATCACCTTGTAAGTCTATTGTAGGCCAAGTCTGAAAATTTGACTGAGATCTAATATCTGTAAATGGAAAAATTAAAAAAATTAAAAAAATTTTAATTAATTGATTGGAAAATAACTTATTCATTAATGCAATATTAGACCTCATAGATTGAGAATATGTTATCAATAAGTTATCAAATCATTATTAATAATAATAATTTTTTATATCCTTATTTCTCCATTAAAAACTTTCTTAGGATTACCAATTAAGTATATATCTGAAAAAGTATTATTTTTATTTTTTTTATAATCAACTTTTAAAATACCCCCTTTCATTCTAACATAATCTATTTTAAGATTTTTTTTGATTGAAAAAGCTATTGCAGAAGCTATCGCACCAGTCCCACAACTTAAAGTTTCTCTATCAACTCCTTTCTCAAAAGTTCTAACATATATTACACCCTTATCTTCGAGTGATATAAAATCAATATTGCAAGGATTCTTTTTTAAAAAATCATTATTTTTAATAATCATAGATTCATTTACGATATCAATTCTTTTTAAATTGTGATCAATAAATCTTATATAATGAGGAGCGCCTGAATTTATATAATAATCATTATTGATTTTTTCATAAAAATTAATATTTTTCATTTTTAAATATATGTCATCATTTATTTTAGCTTCATGAATTCCATCAAATGCTACAAAATTGCAATAATTATTTATAAATTTTTTATTTTTCAAAAAATCCAAAGCACATAAACTACCATTACCACAAAACCCTTTAGAACCATCAGGATTAAAAAATTGTAACTCGAAATCTGATTCTTTACTAGGTTTTATAATGATTAGACCATCAGAACCAACACCATAACTAAAGTCACATAACTTAACTATTTGGCTTTTATTAAGATTTATTTTGTTTTGTAAATCATCTACTAAAAGAAATGAATTCCCTGATGACTGATATTTATAAAAATTTATTAGCATGGTAATAAAAAAACCAATCTTAAAGATTGGTTTTGAAATTAGATTTTTTCCTTAATTCTGGCAAGTTTACCTTTTCTTTTTCTTAAATAAAATATTTTTGATCTTCTCACTTTACCCTTTCTTATTAATTCAATTTTATCAATGGTTGGTGAAAAAATAGGAATAATTCTTTCAACAGCTATTGAATCTGAAATTTTTCTTATAGTAAATGTTTCTCCATTAGAACCAATATTTTTTCTTTGAATTACTGTACCTTGAAATTGCTGAATCCTTTCTTTACTACCCTCCTTAATTTTAAGCAACACATTAATTATATCACCTGCACTAAAGTCCGGGAAACTTTTCCTTAATTCGATATTTTCTTGATCTAAATTAATATTTGTATTTGACATAATTTTAATTTGGATGCAAATATAAGATTTTTTTGTATTTACAAAATTTATTTAGTGGCTTTTCCTTAGATTTTAATAAATCTTCAAACTGATACAATCAAGTAATGTTATTGATTCTAATTTATTAATAATTAAAAAGAATCATCCATTTAATACTTAATCTTTAATGTATAAATTTGAAGTAAAATTATATAATGCTAGGATTCTTAAGTAAAGGTTTAAAAAAAATACTAGGTTCTAAAAGTGACAAAGATTTAAAAGAACTATATCCGTATATAAAAAAAATAAATGATGAGTTTGATATGCTATCAGAAATATCAGACCAAGAATTAAGAAATAAAACTAAATACTTTAAAGATTTAATAAATTCAGCATTAAATATATCATCAAAAGAGATTGAATTACTCAAAAAAGATTACAAATCAACTGAAGAAGACATCGATAAAAAAGAAAATATTTTAAAAGAAATTGACAAACTAAATGAATCGCAAAAACAAATTATTGAAAACAAACTAAATGAAATTTTACCGCAAGCATTTGCTGTAATTAAGGAGACTGCAAGAAGATTTTCAATAAATAAAGAATTAGAAGTTTCAGCAGATGATAATGATAGAAAGCTTGCTCAAAATAAAAGTAATATTAAAATAAAAGGTGATAAAGCAATATGGACAAATGAATGGGAAGCTGCTGGCGTTAAGATAATATGGAATATGATTCACTACGATGTACAATTATTAGGAGGTGTTGTCTTGCATCAAGGAAAAATTTCAGAAATGTCAACTGGAGAAGGTAAAACGCTTGTTGCAACTTTACCAGCATATTTAAATGCTCTGTCAGGTAGAGGTGTTCATATTGTTACAGTAAATGATTATTTAGCTAAAAGAGATGCCGAATGGAATGCTCCAATCTTTGAATTTCATGGATTGACAATAGATTGTATAGACAAATATGAATCTAATTCTAAAGAAAGAATTGATGCATATAAAGCAGACATAACATATGGAACTAACAATGAATTTGGTTTTGACTATTTAAGAGATAATATGGTTAGAGAAAGTCAAGAATTAGTTCAAAGAAAGCATAATTTTGCTATGGTAGATGAAGTTGATTCTGTTTTAATTGATGAAGCCAGAACTCCTTTAATAATCTCAGGACCCGTACCAAGAGGCGATGAACATGAATTTTTTGATTTAAAGCCAAGAATTCAAAAATTATTTGATTTACAAAAAAAATTAGTTACTCAATATTTAGCTGAAGCAAAAAAACTGATAAGTGAAAAAAATGAAGCGGAGGGGGGGCTTTCACTTTTTAGAGCACATAGGGGTTTACCTAAATATAAACCTTTAATTAAATACTTGAGTGAATTAGGTACAAAAGCAATAATGCAGAAAACTGAAAATTATTATCTACAAGATAATTCTAAATTGATGCCTGAAGCTGACGAACCCTTATACTTTACAATTGAAGAAAAAAGCAATTCTATACAACTAACAGAAAAAGGTCTTGATGATATAACAAATTCGGGTGAAGATTCAAAGTTTTTCATTATACCAGATATCGGAACCGAGATAAATACTATAGAAAATTCAAATCAATCAATTGAAGAGATAGCCAAAGCTAAAGACAAAGTGATTCAAGACTATAGTATTAAAACAAAAAGGATACATACCGTAAACCAATTACTTAAGGCATACTCATTATTTGAAAAAGATCAAGAATATGTAGTAATGGATTCAAAAGTAAAAATTGTAGATGAACAAACTGGAAGAATTATGGACGGAAGAAGATATTCAGATGGTCTTCATCAAGCAATAGAAGCAAAAGAAAATGTAAAAATTGAAGATGCATCTCAAACATATGCTACTATAACTCTTCAAAACTATTTTAGGATGTATAATAAACTATCCGGAATGACAGGAACTGCTGAAACTGAAGCTGGAGAATTTTGGGAAATATATAAACTTGATTGCATAGTAATACCAACTAACAAAGGAATTGCAAGATCTGATATGGAAGACAAAGTTTATAAAACATTAAAAGCAAAATTTAATGCAGTTATAAATGAAATAACAGAATTAAAAAATAATGGAAGACCTATTTTAGTTGGTACAACTTCAGTTGAAATATCTGAACTATTAAGTAGAATGCTTGATATGAAAAAAATAAATCATCAAGTGCTTAATGCAAAAAAACATGCTAAAGAAGCAGATGTAGTTGCAGAGGCTGGTAAACCTGGAACAGTAACTATTGCAACTAACATGGCAGGAAGAGGAACAGATATAAAACTAACTGAAGCATCTAAAGAAAGTGGAGGACTTGCTATAATTGGTACTGAGAGGCATGAATCAAGAAGAGTGGATAGACAATTAAGAGGTAGATCAGGGAGACAAGGAGATGTCGGTTCCTCTCAATTTTTTGTTTCATTAGAAGACAACCTCATGAGACTTTTTGGTTCCGATAGAATGATTAAGGTTATGGATAGAATGAATATGGATGATGATGAAGTTATACAACATAGCATGATTACGAAATCTATTGAAAGAGCACAAAAAAAAGTAGAAGAAAATAATTTTGCAATTAGAAAAAGACTGCTTGAATATGATAATGTTATGAACTCCCAAAGAGAAGTAATTTATAAAAGACGAAAAAATGCAATGAAGGGAGAAAGATTAGATGTAGACATATTAAACATGTTATATGATACATGTGAAGATATTATTTATAGCTCAAAAAAGTCACAAAACTATGATGACTTTAGATTAAATTCGGTGACAGTGTTAGGAACTGATTTTAATAAATTTTCAAAAGAAGAATTTGAAAAAGAAGATATTAATATAATCACTAATAGTCTTTATGAAAAAGTTTTAAAAAACTATAAGTCAAAGAATGATATTATAAAATCATCAGCAATGCCCATTCTTAAGAAGATAAAAAAAGATAGAGGAGGAACTGTTAAAAATATTCTTATTCCATTTACTGATGGCAAAAAACAAATTGGGGTATCTGTTAATTTAGAAAATGCTATTGAAAAAGATGGAAGTATTATTATTGATGAAATGCAAAAAATAATTAGTTTAGGAATTATTGATTTTAATTGGAAAGAACATCTTAGGGAAATGGATGACTTAAAACAATCGGTTCAAAGTGCAGTATATGAACAAAAAGATCCATTAGTAATATATAAATTTGAAGGATTTGAGTTATTCAAAAAGTTTATTGCCAAAGTTAATCAAGATACTGTATCATTCTTATCAAAAGCACAAATCCCTATTCAAAATTCTGATGAAGTTCAAGAGGCAAAGGAATTAAAAAGAAAAGAAAACTATGTGACAAAAAAAGAAGATGCAGGAACTGGGTCAGTTAGTGACCAAGATAAAACAACTGGCTATAAAACTTCAAAAATTGAAACAACTCAACCAATAAAATCACAAAAAATATTTGGAAGAAATTCAAAAGTTTCTGTTAGATATGAAGATGGCAGAATTCTAAAAGACATAAAATTCAAAAAAGTTGAAAGCGATATAAATACTGAAAAATGCACAATAATTGAAGATTAATTAATTTATGAAAAACTATTTTTTTCTTTTATTATTTTTTATAACGTCTTGTAAAGTTCAATCTCCAAATTCAAATGCAAAAAATGATTCTAAAGGATATTTTGAAGATTTATCATTTGCAAGAACATCTGAAAAAGATATATCAAAAAACTCAATACAAACTTCAAAAAAAGAAAATAGTAAAATTGTTACTATAAAAAATGAACTGGATAGCGTACTTAGTATTATAAAAAATGAAAGTAAAAAAATAAACTATATTGAAGGCTACACAATTCAATTATACCTAGGTGATAATAGGGCTCTTGCTGAAGAGACTGAGAATAAACTAAATGCATTAGATAGTTTAATTGAAAAAATAACAATTTTCACACAGCCTAATTATAGAGTTAAAATAGGAAAATATTTTAATAGATTTAATGCTAATAAGGATTATAAAAAATTTAAAAAAGAATTTCCTAATGCTATAGTTATTCCAGAAAAAATCAATATTAATTAAATAATTGATTTCTCATATTTTCATTAATTGAAAAAGCTAAAATTAAAGAAACAATTAATCCTATTCCAGCATATAGAACATCTTTTAAAATCATTTTAAAAGATGAATATGCACCTCCTTTATTTTTTCTTAATTGTATAGCAAGCTCCCTCCCTCCAAGAAGTCCAATAAATACCCATGTAGTACTAATAGGAATAGTACTAATAATTTTCAAATAATATAACAAGCAAGCATAAATAAAGTCAACAATTGTAGCAGCTCTTACATCTACAATATCTGTTTTTTCAGTAACAATTTCTTGAATCCTATCCCCTTTTAAATAGAAAAGTAATCCTAATCCAAAGAAAATGAACGATGCAATAACAAAAAATTGATCAAATGATAAAGCTCGAGGTAATACAACGGCAACATTTGCCATATCCTGCATTATCCAAGTAGACCATAATGCCCCACTTGAAATCCATTGTAAAGGCGTCCATAATTTAGATGGTTTCGAGTTTTTAAATTTTTCAAAAATATGAGTAGTCAATAACCATACAATCATAGCAACACTAAATGCAATAAAATAACCAAAAAAACTTTTTTCTAAAATACTAGTAATTGAGCTAGCCTTAGTAGCAAAAGCACTTAATAAAAGTATTGAGGTAGATACTGGCATTTTAAAGCGAGTCATAAGTAATAAAACAACTGGAGCAAATACTTGTAAAAACTTAAACTCTTCTGGGGCTTCATTTAAACCTTTAGAGGCTAACCTTTCATAGCTAATATCTCCACCATAATTCATCCAACTATAAGACACAGTTATAAGAAAAATTCCTCCCATATATATCCACAAATAATACCACTTTTTATTAGCATTAGATGCAATAAAAGTTCCTATTGTTTGAATGCTATCATTAGCTATCGCAGAGTATGCTGCAAGAAAAAAAACAGTCCACATTGCTACCGTTGGATAAGGATAAACAATCCAACAAATGACTGATAAAATTCCAGGTATTATTAAATCATTTTTTTTAAAATTCATATAGCAATGTTACTTACAAACATATTATAGAAAATACTTACTTCTATTAAATTTATGTTAACAAAATGTTATCTAGCTTAATTTTAAAAAAAGGCATTAACTTTACCATTATATTTAATTATGATTAAAATAGATAAATTAGTCGATTCACTTACATCTTTCCTTAAAGAAAGATTTGATTTGATGAAAGTAGATATTGTGGAAAAAATATCTGGAGCTATATCAAGAATTATATCTTTTTTTATTTTATTCCTTGTTTTATTATTTGTTATAGGATTTGCTAGTATCTCTCTTGGAACATATTTAAATGAAAGTTTAGATAGCAACTTTCTAGGATATTTTATTATTACTATTTTCTATATAATAATATTTTTTGGGCTATTTATTTTTAGTAAGTCCGGAAAACTTAAAAATTTGATCGAAGCTGAATTCAATAAAGGTTTAAAAAAATAAACTAAAATTCATTTATTCTTTTTTTCATCTTTCCTGCCTGGACACCAAACATTAATTTAAATCTTCGACAAAAATAAGCTGTATCTTTATACCCTACTTCATTACTAATAGTTTTGATAGTATTAGATTTCTCCCTTAATAACTCAATCGCTCTTTCCATTCTTCTATGTTCAATATAGTCTTGTGCAGAAAAACCAATGTTATTTCTAAAAAATTGACCCACATAATCTTCAGATATATTTAAGTGATTTGACAATACTCTATTTGACAATTCTTTTTCTAAATTAGAATCAATAAAATGAAATAAATCTAATATTTTATTGTCATTAAAAAACTTAAAATTTTCTTCAATACTCGAAAACATTGGCTGCTTAGAAAGAATGATTCTAATAATTTCAAACATAATTTGAGAAGAAATTAATTCTATAATTTTATTACTGCCTGGATGATTATGATAACTTTCTCTCATAATATCTTTTACAAGTGAAAGAATTTTAGAATTTTTAGAAATAACAAATGAATCCAGATATTTTGAATGAAAAATATTTATATGCTCAAATGCTTTTACATCAATATTCATTATAAAATATTTGTCAACTTTAAGATTATTTTTTAAGCCATTATCTTCTAAAAGATACTTTCTTTTGTTATCAATAAAATCATCATAAGCTAAAGTACTTGACCTTTTTGAACCAAAAGAAAGGGAAATTGTATTATGTGCTGGAATAAATAAAACTTCATCATGATGGATTACTTTTTTATATCTACCAAATCTAAATTTTCCAGAAATTGGTAGAATTATAGTATTTTCAATATCATAATAATTCTCAACAGTAAAAGATTTTTGTACATTTAAAACATTACTATTCTTGAGTGAAAATGAGAGATAGTTATTAATTACATTTACAAAAGTCTTATCCATTAAATATTCTTATTTAAGAAATTAGGGAATCAAATCTAAATTAATTTTATATAAAATTTATCTTCTTATAAAGAAAATAGTAATGCAATATATTAGAGTAACTAAAAGAATAATTGAAAATCTATAATCATTTAAAATTATTAATAAGTTTAGTAGTTGAGAAGTCTTTTTTAAGTTTTATAATTTCTACAGCTCCACCATTTTCAATAACAAATTCAACACCTACAATATTTTTTGAATCATAGTCCGATCCTTTAACTAAAACGTTTGGAATGATTTGTTTAATTAAATTCAAAGGAGTTTCTTCATTGAAAACTGTAACGTAATCAATATACCTTAAAGAGGATAATAATTTTATTCTATCTAACTCCTTATTTATAGGACGATTATTTCCTTTTAAAATTTTTACAGATTTATCAGAATTTAACCCTACAATTAAAATGTCACCCAATAATTTAGCCTTTCTTAATAAATGGATATGTCCAGGATGTAAAATATCAAAACACCCATTTGTAAATACAACTTTTTTATTTGATTTTTTTTGAAGAAAAATATTTAAATCTTTCTTATTGAGGAATTTACCCATGTTTTTTCTTTATAGTTATAAATAATAAAATAGAACTTATAAATCCAAAAAATAATAAAGCTACAACTTGTGACCCATGAATTAAAGTAGCAAAAAATAATCCTCCTTCATAGGATATACCATAATTCAATAAGATAGAGGCTACTAAAAAATGATAAGCACCAATTCCTGCATTTACAGGAACAATCATTCCTAAAGTTCCAGCAACAAGAATTGATAATCCAGCATTAAAACCTAAATGTGATGTTTCAGGTAATGAAAAAAATATTACATACCCCATTATATAATATATAACCCATAAAAATAAAGTTGATAATAAAAAATCAGCTCTGTAATACACATTTTTAAAAGCAAAAAAGCCAGATTTAAATTCATTAAATGCTTTACTTATAAACTTGTTCTTTTTTATAAAAAACCTAGATATATATATTATTATAACACTTACAAATATTACTAAGATTAAAAAATTAAGATTGAATTGAAAATTACTGAAAAGATCAATTAATAAATTAACAAAAATTTCATACTCTAACAGAAGAAGTAAAAATCCTAGAATAAATAGAGATATCAAATCAATTATTCTTTCAGAAACTACAGTCCCTAATGATGTAGATAATTTTATAGTATTTGTCTTAGAGATAAGATAACATCGAACAAAATCATTTAATCTAGGAAATATTAATGCAGTAAAATAAGAAACTATTATAATATTTGTAGTTATATAAGTTGATAAAGAATCAGAGTCGTTTTTCATTAATATATTCCATCTAAATGCTCGAATTATATGATCCAAAAGAGAAATAAAAATAGAAAATACAATCCATGAATATTGAACCGAATCAAGACGAAGAAAAAAATCAGATAAATCAATCTTATTAAAAACAAAATAAACTAATACCATACCAAAGCTTATTGAAAGCAAAAAATTAATTACAAGTTTTTTTGTCTGGACCAAATCTAAAATTTAATCACAAATTTAATAATAATGTATTGTGATAATTTAAAGTTTTAATGAATAAATACTAAAAATTGAAAAGTGATGAATTTTACTTAAATTTGTGCTTCCTTTAAATAATATAAACATAAAAATGGCTAAAACTTTTAGAATTCTTTACGTTGCATCTGAGATTAAACCATTTTTGAATCATACATATGTTTCTGATATAGTCAGAAAACTTCCGCAAGCAATGCAAGAAAAAGGAATTGAAATAAGAATATTAGTTCCTAGATTCGGTTGCATAAATGAAAGAAAAAATAGACTTCATGAAGTAGTACGCTTATCTGGTATGAATATTCCAATTGGAGATGATGAAAAACCTTTAATTATAAAAGTAGCTTCAATCCCCTCAGCAAAACTTCAAGTCTATTTCATTGATAATGAAGATTATTTTGAAAGAAAAACAATTTTTAATAAAAAGAATGGAACGTTTCATAAAGATAATGATGAAAGATGCATTTTTTTCTGTAAGGGAGTGCTAGAAACAGTTATTAAACTTGGATGGGCACCAGATATTATTCATTGCAATGATTGGATGACTTCTTTAGTCCCATTGATGCTAAAAACAACCTACAAGGAAAATCATATTTTTGAAAATACAAAATCAATTTTTTCAATCTATGAAAATTCTTTCAAAGAAAAGTTAAATAAAAAATTTGCAGATAAAATAATCGATGAAGAGATAGATATGTCTATGCTAGACTCTCTAAAATCATTAGATTATAATAGTTTAATTAAAATTGCTTCTGAATACTCAAATGCAATTATTAAACCAAAAAATGTAATGAATAAACCAATAGAAAAATTATTATCCGAGACAACTTCAGATAAGAATATTTTTGTAATCAATAATGATGAAAATTCTGTAGATTCACACTTCAAATTATACAATGAAATTCTTGGTTAGAATTATAGTTTTTTACAGTTTGTTTTTATTTTCTTGTGATGAAATTAGTGATGTTGGAATAAATGAAATTTTATCAGATAAACAAAATAAAATCTCTGTCAAGTATATTGAAATTCCATTGGATGCATCTAATATTCATTATGATAGCATTAGAACAGATGATGGAGAACTTTATTTCGGAAGATATAATGATCCTATATTTGGAGAAACTAAAGCAATAGCATATACTCAATTTAGTTCCATAATTTCAGAAGTTCCACAACCTAATGTTATAACAGAAAATTATTATTTGGACCTACCTAATGATTCATCAAATCTTGATTCTGCAATTTTGTATCTAAAATTATTTAGTTACCATGGAACTGATTTTGTTGATGAACAAGAAATTACATTAACACAAATTGAAGATACACTTTTTACAACTGGATTATATTTATCTAATAGATATACTCCAATTAGCGAAGGAAATAAAGGATTACTTGGATTTACTAGATTTTTAGGCAGGCCCAATCTTGATACAACAATTTCTATACCAATTAAAAAAAGTTATGCTGAATTTCTTTTAAATAGGATAGCAGATGGAGCATCAGAAAATGAATTAATAAATCAACTTAGAGGATGGGCATTAGTCCCTGGTGATAATAATAGTTTAATTGTAGGATTTAATTTACTTGATGATGAAAGTAAAATTGTTTTATACTACAACAATCCTTATCCATTAAATGATTCTCCTATTAAAGACTCTTTACAATATGTTTTTAGGTTTAATTCACCATTAATAAAACACTATAGTTATATTGAAACTAAAAGAGAAAATTCAAAATTATCAGATATTAATTCTTTAGGAGAAAATCAAATATTTAATACAAATGATGATTTAATATACTGGCAATCATCAACTGGTATATATCCTTTTATAGATTTAAAAAATTTCTATACTTTTATAGATACAGTGGGAAGTATTGTTTTTAATAAAGTTCAGTTAACAATGGGGCCAATAGAAAATAATAATTCTCCATATATTAAAGCTCCTGATAGAGCTATTTATTATTTTGCTGATTCTAATAATAAAATCAATTCTACAGGTATATATACAAATCCAACAGATAATGCCATATTAAAAGACAATGCATATTATGGGGAAAACACTGAAAATGCAGAGTATGTTTATGATAGTTTATTTACTAAATCCTACATAGGTTCATCTACTATTTTTTTTCAAGAAGTGATTCAAGGGAATATAAGTCCTAAAAAACTTGTGGTTTTTCCAGATAATGTAAGTTCATTTAATCAAGCGGTTATAAATAAAAATAGCTTCATATTAAGAGTTTTTTATACTGACTATAAAGAATAATTGAGTTGAAATATAAGATTGAAATATGTGTCTTTAATATTAAAGATTTAAAAAATATTTCAAAATATAATATCCAAAGAGTAGAGTTGTGTACCAATAAAAGTAAAGGGGGATTAACTCCTTCTGAAAAAGATTTAAAAAAATCATTAGAATATAATATCCCAATTCATCCTATCATAAGACCAAGAGGTGGAGATTTTGTTTACAATGAAGAGGAATTAAAATTAATGATAAAAAATATTAATTTTTGTAAAAAAATTGGATGTAAAGGAATCGTTTTTGGAGTTCTTGATAATAATCATAATGTTGATATTGAAGCGTGCAAAAAACTAAAATCATATTGTGGAGATATGTCTACTACATTCCATAGAGCTTTTGATAAAACAAAAAATCCTGAAGAAGCTATGGAAGATATTATAAAAATGGGTTTTGATAGAATTTTAACTAGTGGACAAAAAAATTTAGCTCTTAAAGGAATAGGCCTAATAAATCATTTATCAAAAAAAAGTAATGGAAGAATTATAATTATGCCTGGATCAGGAATAAGATCATCAAATATTGAGACTTTCAAAAAAAATAAATCCATTAAAGAATTTCATTCCTCCTCTTATGTAAATGGAAAAATATGTTTTAATGAATTAAACAGATTGGTAAAAAAGCTTAATCTATAGAATAAGCAACATATGAAGAGCCTGATTTTGTTCCTAACTTACCACCTCCACAAGCAATAACTATATACTGTTTACCATTTACCATATATGTTGATGGGGTTGCATAACCTGCTGCTGGCAAAACATCTTCCCATAATAATTCTCCTGATAATTGATTAAAAATTCTTAATTTTTCATCCATAGTAGCTGCAATTATTACAATACCTCCATCAGTGACAATAGGGCCTCCATAATTTTCGGTTCCTGTATTATCAAATCCATCAATTGATAATTCATCATGATTACCTAAAGGAACTTGCCAAACAATTTCATGATTATTCAGATTAATTGCTGTTAATTGCCCCCATGGTGGCTTTATTGCGGGATACCCATCCTCTGCATACATTTTATTAAAACCAGCGAATGAATAAGGATAAGGCCAAGTAGATTTATTTGTTGTATCAGAATTATTTGTATTTGTTATAAAATCAATAATTGATTTAATTTCTTTATCATCTAAATTAGAAAAAGAAGGCATAATACCTTTTCCATTTTGGATAGTATTCTTAATAGAAGTAATAGATATATTATCAGATATATTAACCAAAGAAGGTATATTAGAATAAACACCTTTATTTCCTTCTAAATTTTCACCATGACAAGAAAGGCATGCTGTTCTATAAATTGTTTCTCCTAAAGCTTTGCCTTCTACTTTTTCCATTCTTAAATCCCATGGTATTTCATTGGAATTTACATATAAAATATTTGTAGGTGGGTGTAAAGCAGCACCTCCCCATTCACCACCACCATCTAACCCAGGAAACAATATATTTCCTGTGGTAGTAAGTGGTTCAAATTCTCCATAAACTCTATTCTCCCATAATTTTTTAGAAAAATCATAAGCTTTTTTACTCCTAATAGGAAAGTCTAATTCTGTTAATTTATTTCTAGAAAAAATTGGAAAAACTGTTGGTACTGGTTGAGTAAGAGAAGCTTTTTCACCTTCAAGTTTTGATTTAGGAACATCTTTTTCAATAATTGGATAAATAGGTTTTCCTGTAATTCTATTTAGAACAAAAAGATATCCAGATTTTGTAATTTGAACCAAGGCCTTAATAGATTTATTTCCCATTTTAATATCAACCAAATTTGGTGCAGCAGGCAAATCTCTATCCCATATATCATGATGAGTAACTTGATAATGCCATAATCTTAAACCATTATTTGCATCAAGAGCAATTATAGAGTTAGCAAATAAGTTATCTCCTTCTCTATCACCACCATAATAATCAAAAGCTGCAGAGCCTGTAGGTACGTAAACTATTTCATTTTCCATATCTAAGCTAAAGCCTGACCACGCATTAGCTCCACCAGAATTTAAATATGCATCTTTTGGCCATGTATCATAACCAAATTCATTAGGATAAGGAATTGTATGAAAAATCCATTCTATTTCACCAGAATAAATATTAAAAGCCCTAATGTGGCCAGGAACTGCACCAGTAGATTCGGAAGCTCTATGACCCAAAATCAATTTATCTTTAAAAATTATTCCTGGTGTATTAGCAGCAAGTAGCATGCCATCCACTCTTCTACCCAAACCTTTTTTTAAATCTACTATACCACTTTCACCAAATGATTTTATTAAAGTACCATCTCTAGAATCAATCGAATAAAGTTTTGAAAAGGTAGCATAAAGTATTCTATCTCCATTTTTATCTCTAAAGATATTTAAACCTCTATTAACTCCAGTGCCATGTGCTTTATAATCATCTTTATATGGATCAAAAGTCCATATATTCTCTCCTGTTTCAGCATTTAAGGCAATTAACTTCATTTGTGGAGTAGTACCATACAAAATACCATCAATAATTAAAGGATTACATTGAATTTGAGATGTATTATTTAAATCATGATCTCCAGAACTAAATTCCCAAACTTTTTTCAACTCCTTAACATTAGAAGTATTTATTTGATTAAAAGGCTTATAGTGAGATACTGAATGATCGGCTCTATAATAAGCCCAATCATTATCGCTAAATCTATTATTACTTGAACAAGAAATTAAAAAAAAAAGTAAAAGAAAAAATCTCATTTTCCTAAAATTAAAATCTCTTTACCTTGAATAAAGTAGTATAATAAAATGCTAAAAACTATAATTTTTTGAGCTATTACTTGAATAAAAAGAGATTCATTATTTTCAAAAGGATTAGGACCAAACTCCATTACTATGATAAATAATAAAAGAATTATTGTAAATAAAATATTTGAAATTATCATAATTTTAGATGATGCAGAATTAAAATAAACAGCTAAAGTTTGAAAAATAGAATATAACATTAAAGACCTAAAAGCAACTTTAACAAAAAATATATGCATATCGAAAGTTGAATCTTCAGCAGAAAAAACAGCAACTAAAACAAAAGAAACTAAAGATAAAACAATTAAAAAAAATGAAATTTTAATTAATACCCTACTTTTTTTATCTTCTAAAAAAAAAGGATAATAAGCAGTATAAAACATCATATATGATGTTGATAAAATGAGTAAAGAAGAATTAAAAAGAAAAGCAGAATAAAAATTATCTTCACCATTTTGAGCTATCCATTCACCCAAATTGCTAAAAAAATTATAAAAGAATAAATAACCATTCGTACTTGAATCTAGAATAGTACCACCAGGATATAAATACATTGCTATTAAATTCAAAAAAATAAATATCCCTATACCCCAAAAAGATTGTATTATTTTAAAATTTTTCATAGTATAAAAATAATAAATCTATATTTATATTAAGATTTAAAAACCATATAAGAAATGAAAATTAATGTAATAGGGTCTGGAATATGGGGAGCATGTACGGCATATTTTTTACAAAAAGAAGGGGCAGATGTTGAACTATATGATATGTGGGGACCTGGAAATGCTAGATCTGGATCTGGTGGAGCTTCAAGAATTATAAGATTATCCTATGGAAATGATAAAATATACACTGAGTTAACAAATAAGTCTTTTAAATTTTGGGAAAATCTTTCAAATAAAAGTGAGAGAGAATTATATAATGAAAATGGGATGTTGTGGATGGTAAGTCAAAGCGATAGTAGCTATATAACAAACTCTGCCAAACACATTGAAAGTTGTGGGCATTCTTTAGAAGAAATAAGTATAGATAAAATAAAAAAAATATATCCAAATATTAATTTTGAAGATATCAATCAAGTTTTTTTTGAAAAAAAAGCTGGAGCTCTTATGGCAAGTAGGTGTTGTAAAAATGTAGTAAGAGAATATCAAAATAATGGTGGAAAAATTAATATTGGAGAAGTCAAAATTAATGAAGAAGACCTAGATAAAAATAATTCGATTACTTACAATGGAAAAAGTCTTAATGCTGATTGTTTTGTAATAGCATGTGGCCCTTGGAATAGAAAAATTTTACCCAAATTTCTAGAAAAGATAACATATACATCCAGACAAGAAGTTTATTATTTTTCTGTACCAAATAGTAGTGCAAAAGATTATAACTTACAAAATATGCCTTGTTGGTTAGATCTTAATTCTAATAATCCTTCGTATTACGGAATTCCTTTTCACTTAAACAAAGGATTTAAGATTGCGTATGATGAAAGATCTACATTATTTGATCCTGATACTTCGGATAGAATCCCAAAACCTGAATTAGTAAAAAGAGTTAAAGAGTACTGTTATAAAAGATTTCCAAAATTATCAGGGTTACCAATAAGTGAGACAAGGGTATGTCAATATGAAAATAGTTTAGATGGAGATTTTATAATCAATAGACATGATGAGAATAAAAAAATTATAGTTTTATCTGGAAGTTCTGGTCATGGATTCAAAATGGGTCCAGGAATTGGAAAAATGGTATCAGATATTATATTAAAAAATAAAAAAATACCTAAACTATTTAATAAATCAAGACTTGATAAAAAAGAAACATCTTCTCAATATTATAGTGCTCAAATAAAGTATAAAAAAAATAAAAGATTATTTAATTAAAATGATAAAAAAAATAACTTGTTTTATTTTATTAATTTTTATTTTATCCTGTCAGGATAATTATAAAAACTGTCTAGATCTAGCTTATGGAACAGAATATATTAAAATTACAGGAGTTAGTGAAACAGACAAAAATTACTTTAAATATTTTTGTAAAACAACAGATGTTTTTGGTATAAAAATATATGCTACTGAAAATGTAAGTAATGAGAAAATACTGCATGCAGCATCAGTAATGGCTGAATATCTTGATAATAATGAGGATGGAATAATTGATAATCAGAAAGTACTTGATGCCATGTTAGATAAAAAAGCTTGGCTATTAATTGCTCAAGATGAAGATGAAAGAGCTATAAGAATTCCACCTATTGGTTCTTTTCATTTACAAGATTTATATGATGAAGAAATTTCAATTATTAATGGAAGCCCAAGGTTTGATGCTACGTTGGAAGAAGTTTTACACCTTATAACTCATTATGGATATTCTGAGGCATATCCAGATATTTTTGGTGAAAAAAAAGGTTCTGAAATTGCGAATGCTATGGATATTGCTAGAGGAGGTTATTTTAAAAATGTACCTAATGATTATCCAAATTCAGCATGGTATTCATATTATGATAAAACATGTAAATATGACTGTATGATTACTGAATATACTTACTGGGCATTAACTTCAATAATGGGAGCTCAAGAATATCCTGGCAGGCTTGAAGAAATAGAAGAAGAATGGAAGCTTAACACCAAAGAAAAAGTAGAAACTACTGATTCTGGAATTTTTAAAATATTAACTAATCCTAGGTATAAATTAGCTCAGAAACTACCAAATGGGAAGTATAGAATTCCCTGAAATGTTTTAAAATTTATAAATCAATATCATAATGTATTTTAAAATATCTTTGAAGCACAACAGAAAGTGCTTCTCCAAATTTATTCCAATTAGAATAATTATCTCTAATTCCAGGGTATGGAGCTTCTATTTGTATGGAGCTTATTTGTCCACCATTCTCAGATGAACCATGAAAATTAGTATTATATCCTCCACTAAAATATCTCATTCCTTCAGGACCTAAATCATTAATACTAGGTACTGATTTATATCCTAAACTATCAAGCATACTTCCAAAACTATTACCACCTCTTAAAACTTCAACAAAATCATCTGATGATATACTTACTAAGGTATTTATACTGCTTTTTTTTTGATAGGATATAGTATTTAATTCATAATCTAGTTTATCTAATTCATCTCCTGTTAATAAATAACCTAACCATGATCTTAAATCATAAAACCCATCTGGATTAATTCCATGGCCATGTATATCTAAAAACAATCCGTAATTAAAATCCTGAATTATTTTATTTTTTGAATATTCTATATAATAATGATATTCTTCCCAAGCTCTTTTGGCATAAATATTCTTTTGAACACCTTCAATGCTATCCCTATTAGCATCAATTTTTTTTCTATCTAAATTATTAATTATTACATAAGGTCTACTACCAAAATTTAAATTTAATATATCCATAATAGCAATAGATAATTCTTTTGTATTTGTATCATTTACTTTTGTTCCATACGTTCTGTCTTTAATTTCATCTGGCTTCAAATTACCTCCATGAGGAACAGATAAAATTATTGGTAAATTTCCAGGATAAAATTGAATATATTTATTTCTACCGTAATAAACACTGCCATTAACATATGGTTTATCATGACCTAGTTCAAGAAATATTTCATTTTTAATTACTTCATTGCAACATTCTTCATCCTTGCAAGAAACTATTATAAGAAACAAAAAAAAGAATATGAATAATGATTTTTTACTCATTAAAATAATTAGAAAGTCTATAATTTAGATTTTCTCTAATATTAAGCCAGAAAAAGTTGAAATCACCAGCATGAAAGCTTTCTTTTTCAAAAACTTTTATCCATGGAATTTTCATTTTTTCTACTTGCAAAGACCCTTTATCTGACTTAACAATTATTGAATTTTCTTTTTTTAAACTAAGATTGTTAATTGGTAATTTAAGAATTCTATATTTGAATAGTTGAAAAAAACTAGGCATCAAAATGCCTTTATGTTCTATTATGCTATTAGGTGAAAAATCAGAAGTAAAAGTGACAGGATTAGTTGCTAAAATATCACCATAAACTTCGTTATCATATGGATTAAAATTATTTCCAAATGTATTCCAAGACATATAACAATACATATCATCAGGGTTTTCACATGGATAAAAATTTTTAAAATCATTTTCAACAGGCATTCCAACTAAATAAGATAAAATTAATTTGTTTTTTATTTTTTCGTTTGGTAAAATAACTTCCTTTAGTAATCTAATTGCATGTAATGTTCCTTGGCTATGAGCTGCCAATATTATTTTTTTATCTTGATTTTCTAATTCTAAATACTTTAAAAATGCTCTTTTTACATCATTATAGGCTAAATCATAAGACTCTTTAGCAAAAGACTTCAATTTGATATTTTCATAACTAAATAATTGTAATGAATTATATAATGATGTGTAAATTTCACTTTTATATTCATTAAAATTATTTTTTAATTTAGGATCAAAAGCAATTTTATTTAATATTTCATTTGTATTATGATATACTAAACCATCATAAAACAACTGTCTATATAAAGGAGCATATACATTAGTAAGACCTGAAAAAACACTAGCTTGATTTTTAATAGCTAATAAATTAACCATTTCATAGTGGCTAGGATCTTCTGTATTAGAATTCCATAAATTGCCATTATAGCCAGAGTAATAAACTGTTGGGTAAATATAAAAAACATCAACTTTTGATTTGAATTCAGATAATGAGTCTATGTAATTTTTTGGAAGTTCAATTTCTTTTTTTGCTGAAGCAACCCAATTTTTTTTATATTTATAATCGGGTGCTTTAGGATAACCATTATATGATACCAAGTATTTTGTTGAGGTACAACTAAAAACTGAAAATATCATTAGTAAAAAATAAAAAAATTTCATTCTAAATGATTAAATTGATTTAATATTTTATCCAATAAATGAACACATTAAAAATAACATTTATAACATTAGCTTTTATATTTTCTTATGGAAATATTCTTTCGAAAGATAAAACCAACAAGAATAGAAAACTTTTTTTTCCAAACATTGATAATTACCAAACTCTTATTTCAGACTTACATCAGCATACTGTTTTTTCAGATGGTCTTGTATGGCCTAGTATTCGTGTAGATGAAGCTATATATGATGGAGTTGATATTATTTCTATGACTGAGCATTTAGAATATCAGCCACATCTTGAAGACATACCAAATTTAGATAGAAATAGAGTATATAATTTAACTAAAAAATATGCTGAAAACTATAATTCGAATCTTGAAAATGAAAATAAGTTAGTTGTAATAAATGGACAAGAAATAACAAGAAGCATGCCGCCTGGTCATGTAAACGCTATTTTTATTGAAGATGCTAATACTTTGTTACATAACGATTCACTAAGTGGTATTCTTGACGCAAATAAACAAAAGGCTTTTTTATTTTGGAATCATCCAGCTTGGTCAGCACAAAGAAGTGATGGTATTGCCAAACTTGATGAGTTCCATAAATTTTTAATATCAAATAATTATTTGCATGGTATTGAAGTAGTAAATGAAGTATATTATTCTGAAGAAGCTTTTCAAATTGCTTTAGATAATAATCTAACTATAATGGGGAATTCCGATGTACATGGTCTAATTGATTGGACATTTGAAATACCTAAATATGGACACAGACCCGTAACTCTAATCTTCTCAAAAAGTAAAAAATTATCTGATATTAAAAATGCACTTTTTAAAGGAAGAACAGTAGTTTACTATAATGATTTACTAATAGGAAAAGAAGAAAATCTGAAACCACTTATTGAAAAAAGTATAGAAGTTTCTATAACTGGTAAAATAAATCAAGGATATTCTGAAGATGGAGCAAGCACAATATTGAGTATAGAAATAAAAAATAAATGTAGTGCAGATTTAATTTTAAAAAATCTTTCAAACTTTACCTTTGAAAAAAATGCTGATATTTTTACAGTTAAAGGACAAGAATCTATAACCCTTAGAACAAAAGTTGGAGATAAAAAAATGACTGAATTATTAAAATTTAAGGTATTAAATGGATTAATTGAGCCAAAAAAGTACCTTGAAGTAGAATTTCCTACAGGAATATAAATATGAATCTTAATATAAAAAATGAAACAGATACTTTAGTTTCAGTTGTATTAGGAATAGCAAATGACTTAGGAAAAATCCCTGCATTAGATAAATGTATAGATCCAAAGACTAAATTTCATATTATAAATAATAGTTACCCAAAAGAAAAAAATTGTATTAAAGAAATAAATAATTTTAAAAATGTATTAAGAAAATACAATGTAAATGTACTTAGACCAGAAAATAATATTAAAAACTTAGATCAAATTTTTACTCGAGACATATCTTTTGTTATTGAAAATAAATTCTTTGTTCCAGAAATAATTAAAGAAAGAAATGAAGAAAAAAAAGGAATAAAATCAATAATAGATCAACTAGATAATAAACAAAAAATATATATACCTAATAATATCAAAATAGAAGGAGGAGATATTATTCTTTATAACAAGTATATTTTTATTGGATATACTGAAAAAGAAAGTGATTTAAACCTAAAAGTATCACGAACAAATAAAAAATCAATTAAATACATTCAAACATTATTTCCAAATAAAAAAATTATAGGAATTAAATTAATTAAAGATGATATCAATCCTAAAAAAAGCATATTACATCTAGATTGTACAATGCAACCAGTAGGAAATAATAAATTAATAATCTATGAAGATGGATTATCAGATAAAAAAGATATTAAACTAATTCATAAAATTTTTGGACAAGAAAACTTAATAAAAATAGATAAAGAAGAAATGTATGAAGGATGCGCAAACATTTTTTCAATTAATAATCAAACTATTATCTCTGATATAACATTCAAAAAACTAAATAATAAACTAGAAAAACTCGGATTTACATTAGAAAAAATAAATTATAGAGAAATATCAAAATTTGGTGGTTTATTCAGATGTAGTACTTTACCATTAGAAAGGTTATCATAATTTGTATTAATTCATATAAATAACTTAATTTTAAAAATAAATTAAGGATACATTATAGGATACATTTATGAAAATTCAAATTTGGAGAAGACGTGATATAAAAAAAGAAAAAAATAATTTATATATCAGATATAGACTAAGCCAAAATAAAGCTAATGTAGAAAGTTTAAAACTTTGGGAATGGATTAGGCCT
>Ga0209035_10000199_pt1 | contig 23926 bp, 25 predicted proteins | sample MarorgKNORR_S2LV_6_FD_188220 | JGI IMG/M metagenome (GOLD analysis project Ga0209035, IMG submission 188220) | Marine microbial communities from the Southern Atlantic Ocean, analyzing organic carbon cycling - AAIW_A/KNORR_S2/LV (SPAdes) (version 2) | ecosystem: Environmental > Aquatic > Marine... | reverse complement strand
CGTCTGAATTTCTTAGGGCCTGGTAGTTAGCGTTACTAATGCCCGTTACAAATTGGTTAGCGCCATAACTAGGGGCACTAACCATTGCCAGAACACCACCAGTTTTTGGGTCTAAAGCAACGATAGCGCCTCGTTTCCCCTTTAACAACTGCACGGCTTTTTGTTGTAATTTGGCATCTAGATAAAGCGTTATATCCCTACCTGGCACAGGTTCTAACCGCTCCAACACTTGAAGCACCCGGCCTCTGGCGTTAGTCTCTACGGTTTGGTGACCTACAGTACCGTGTAATTCGGCTTCGTAGTAGCGCTCCACACCGAGCTTACCTACGTGGTTAGTCGCACTGTAATTGGTCGCATCTAATTTAGCTAACTCTCTGTCATTAATACGGCCCACATACCCTAAGGCGTGCACAAAACCGTCATCTAGCGGGTAATAACGCACCAGTTCTGGAGTTATTCTTACCCCTGGCAAGCGGTGTTGGTTAACCGTGATTTTGGCAATTTCTGTATCACTGAGGGAGTAACGCAATGCCACCGGACTATATGGCCTACGCGGCTGCTTCATACGCCGTTTAAAGCGCTTAATGTCATTCTCATCAATGTCGATGATTTGGCTCAAGCCGGCTAGTGCGTCGTCCACGCCACGGCGGCCGCCTATCACCTGCTCAGGCACTAACGTTAAACTGTGGCTCGCTCTGTTGCCAGCCAGTAACTGGCCATGGGTGTCGTAGATGAGGCCGCGGGTAGGCGCTAAGGCTTGGAGCTGTTGGCGATTATCGTCTGATTCCGTAACATAGCGATCGTGCTGCCATACTTGCAAATAGACAAGTCGAGCCACAAGGCCGCAGAACACCACCAAAATCAATAATAACGCCAACCATAAGCGACCTTGAAATTGACTCACTTCTTGACGCTGGGTGTCCATTTTTGACCAAGGCATGGTGACTGCAACTACTTATGGTAGGGGTGATTGTTAAGCAAGCTCCACGCGCGGTAGATTTGCTCAGCAAGCAACACCCTTACTAATGGGTGGGGAAGGGTTAAAGGCGACAAGGACCAACGTTGGTCGGCCCGTGCTACACATTCTTTGGCTAAACCGTCTGGGCCGCCCACGAGCAGGGTGACATTACGTCCACCCATACGCCAGTGGCCACATTGCTCAGACAACTGCTCTGTACTCCATTGTTTGCCCAATACATCTAAGGCAATTACATAATCTTGGGGCGGAATAGCGGCTAGCATCAGCTCGCCTTCCTTTGCAATGGCACGGTTTAAATCCGCACCTTTACCACGAAAACCCAAAGCCAGCTCTTGCAACTGGACTTGCATGTCATTAGGCATACGTCGTGCATATTCTTCATACCCTTGGGTCACCCAAGAAGGCATTTTTGTGCCGACGGCTAATAACTTTATTTTCATTTAAGCACGGGGCTCAACATCGCTAGAAAGGTTTTCTTTAAGTGCAGGGTTCCATAGGCGCTCTAAGTCATAAAACTCGCGAGCTTCAGCTTGCATTACGTGAACAACCACGTCTCCCAAGTCTGACAATACCCAGTCGCCACTCATTTCGCCTTCAATACCTAGAGGTATAACACCGTTTTGCTTGGCTTGAAAAGACACTTCATCTGCAAGAGACTTAACGTGGCGGTTAGACGTGCCAGTAGCAATCACCATGTAATCGGTGACGTTAGACAAGTCACGTACATCCAGCTGTACAATGTCTTTACCCTTCATGTCTTCAAGGGCGGTGGAGATAACTTTTAATAAATCTTCAATGGGCATAGCCATAATCTGTGTTCCAAAAATCTAATTAATGCCGTAAAGGCTTTGGCTTGCAATGTATTGTGTCACTGCAGGCGCTAATTCTGTTGCGGTGGGCTTTTGACCTACCCGCAGTTGCTGACGGATCTGGGTTGCAGATACGTCATATTGCCCTAATTTCAGGTGGGCCACCTGACCTGCTGGCGAGGCTAACAATTGTTTAGCTTCGCCTACCTTGTGAGTTGCATACCAAGTAAGCAACTCTGGATCTTTTGGCCAACTTGCGTGTGGCCGTGTGAGCACCAACAAGTGCCCATAATCTAATAGTTCTTGCCAACGGTGCCATTGCTTTAATCCTGCAAAAGCATCCACTCCCATACACCAAATTAATGGCATCTGCGCACCAATTTCTTGTCGTACTTCAGCCATAGTGAGTAGGCTATAGCTTGGACCTTGCCGGCCGAGCTCTCGACAATCTAAGGCGAGTTGTTCATGGTCTGTAACAGCTATGTTCAGCATGTCTGCCCGTTGCTGCCCGTTAGCTGCGGGCACCTGCCTGTGGGCTGGCTGGCTATTTGGCAACATAAATACCCGTTCGCCTGCCAAATATTGGCTTACTTCATTGGCGCTTGCCACATGCCCTTGGTGCACCGGATCGAAGGTGCCACCTAATATAATTCGAGCGTTCGGTTGCCTATTTATCAACCTATTCACCGGCCTATTCACCGGCCTATTAACCTCGGGTATGTCCATCACCAAAAACCACATATTTTTGCGACGTTAGCCCCTGCAAACCTACTGGGCCGCGGGCATGTATCTTATCCGTAGAAATACCAATTTCTGCCCCTAAGCCATATTCGAAACCATCAGCAAAGGCAGTAGAGGCATTAATCATCACCGAGCTAGAATCAACTTGGGCCATAAATTGACGCGCCTTGGTATAATTTTCACTGACGATGGCATCCGTATGATGGGAGCCATATCGATTAATATGCGCAATAGCTTGTGCCATATCATCTACCACTTTAATAGACAGCACTGGACCTAAATATTCTGTGGACCAATCTTCTTCCGTGGCTGCAACAATATTACCGGCATAACTGCCGATTAACTCAATGCTCACTGGGCAAAGACGCAATTCTAAGTCAAATTTTTGAAAACCCTGGGCCAGCTGCGGCAATAACTCTGCGGCACGATGCTTGGCAACCAGTAAAGACTCCATGGCGTTACAAACACCATAACGCCGTGTCTTAGCATTAAGAGCAATATTTATGGCCTTAGTCGCGTCTGCTTCATCATCAATATATACATGGCAATTGCCATCCAGATGTTTAATGACAGGAATGCGAGCTTCTGCACTGACCCGTTTAATGAGGCCTTTGCCGCCCCGTGGCACAATCACGTCCACAAATTCAACCATGGTTATTAGCTCGCCTACGGCGGCCCGGTCTGTAGTAGCCACCACTTGAACAGCCTCTGCTGGCAGCCCTGCAGACTGCAAACCTTTGCTTACACAGGCAGCAATAGCCTGGTTAGAGTGGCTGGCTTCTGAACCACCTCGCAAAATAGCCGCATTGCCCGATTTAATACACAGGCTCGCTGCGTCTACCGTCACATTTGGTCTAGACTCATAAATGATACCCACAACACCTAGAGGCACACGCATTTTACCGAGCTGAATGCCCGAAGGGCGGTAACTCATGTCACTAATTTCGCCCACTGGGTCCGCAAGTTCAGCCACTTGTTTGAGGCCAACGATCATGCCATCAATACCAGCGTCTGTAATACGCAGGCGATCTAACATGGCCTCGTCTAAGCCATTAGCCTTACCGGCGGCCAAGTCTTGATCATTAGCAACCGTTAACTGGTCTCTGGACTCATTGAGAGCTTCAGCCATGGCCAATAGGGCCTGATTTTTGGCCACAGTTGGGGCTGTGGCCAAAACCGTTGAAGCGGCTTTAGCTTGGGCACCTAACTGCTGCATGTAATCGGCGACAGACATGACAAAATCTCTCAAAAAAAGGCAATATGACTAGAACATTACTAGTGCATTAATAAGGGCGCATATTATAGCGCAAAACGAATCAAAAAAGAGAAAAAACTACGCTCCCCAAGCCGGCACCAATGTTTGCTCTATACCCAGCTGAGATAAAATTCTAGCGACTACAAAATCCACCATATCGGCAACACTTTGAGGGCGATTATAAAAGCCTGGACTGGCCGGAATAACTACTGCTCCCATACGCGTTAATTTAAGCATATGCTCTAAGTGGATTTCCGAATAGGGCGCCTCCCTTGGCACCAATATCAGCTTACGTCGCTCCTTCAAATGCACATCGGCAGCTCGCTCTATGAGATTATTACTGGCGCCACAGGCAATGGCCGAGAGACTGCCCGTACTACAGGGACAAACCACCATAGCATCGCCGCCACCGGACCCAGACGCCACCGGCGCCATCCACTGCTGCTTAGCAAATACTTTGAGCTGATCCGGTTTAGCGTCATATAAGCCAGTAAAGAAAGACTGCATGGCAGGTGTTGCCGCCGGCACTTTAAGGTCTGTTTCAGTAGCCAACACTACCTGCGCAGCAGCCGACACCATTAACGACACTTCACAACCAGCAGCCAACAAACACTCTAACAAACGTAAACCATACTGCGCACCTGATGCTCCGGTAATGGCTAGGGTTATTTTTGGACAAGACAAACTCAACAAACTCCTGAAAATCGACATCTCGCTCAAGTATTAGTTATTGAGCCTTTAGTACAGGTAATTATAACAGCTATAAGACAATAAAAACGGTGTGAAACTGCAACCAGAATAAGACTAAAGCCACAAGACTTTTTGCCACAACTGACATATAATTACGGCCATATTTAAGCACTTAAAACGGACGCACCTAAAATCACATGTTGAGCCTCAATAAAGCCCTTGAGCAAGCTCAAGTTGACCCACAACTTGTTTCCCTTATCGACTCTGTTACCACCACTTGTAAAAACATAGCTGAACGCCTTCGCGGCGGCGCTTTAAGCGGACTTTACGGGTCTGCTGAGCAAGAAAATGTGCAAGGTGAAGTGCAAAAAAAGCTCGACGTCATCTCTAACGACTTACTCAAACAAGTATTGCTAGCTAATCGCTGCGTGGCAGGCATTGCGTCTGAAGAAGAAGACGATGCCATAGCGGGCAACCCAGAAGGCCAATATTTGGTGACCTTTGATCCGCTAGATGGCAGCTCTAACATCGATATCAACGTTACCGTAGGCACTATATTTTCTGTGCTAGCCGCTCCTGCTGACGGCAACCCAGTGACTACAGAAACCTTTTTACAGGCTGGCCGCAAACAAATAGCGGCAGGTTACGTACTTTACGGGCCTTCAGTGATTTTGGCCCTGACTATGGGCCACGGCGTGGCCATGTATAATTTGGGCGCAGACGGTGACTTCTACCAGACAGAAGACCAGATTCAAATCCCTACCAGCACCGAAGAGTTCGCCATTAACATGTCTAACCAACGTTTTTGGCAGCCGCCTATGCAGCAGTACGTTAGTGACCTATTGTTAGGCGAAGAGGGCCCTATCGGCAAGCGCTTTAATATGCGCTGGATTGCCTCCATGGTGGCAGAAGTTCATCGCATTCTTACCCGCGGTGGTGTTTTCATGTACCCCTACGACAGCCGGGATCCGAGCAAAGCCGGCAAGCTACGCCTCATGTATGAAGGCAACCCAATGAGCTTTCTTATTGAGCAAGCTGGCGGCGCTTCTAGCAATACCCAGCAACCCATTATGGACGTAGAGCCAAACCATATTCATCAGCGTGTGCCGGTAATATTGGGTTCTACAGAAGAAGTTGAGCGAGTTAATCGTTACCACCAAGCATAATTTTCAAAATTAGTTATTAACCATTATTAGGATCATATTAGATCATGAGCTACCAAAACATCCCCGCAGGCAAAGATTTGCCAAACGACATTTACGTTGTGATTGAAATTCCTGCTAACAGCAGCCCGGTAAAGTATGAAATCGACAAAGACGCTGACGCCCTATTTGTTGACCGCTTTATGGCTTCTCCAATGTTTTACCCAGCTAACTATGGCTATATCAACAACACCCTTGCTGATGACGGCGACGCCCTAGACGTTTTGGTAGTTACACCATACCCAGTAGTGCCAGGCAGCGTAATCCGTTGTCGCCCTGTTGGCGTATTGAACATGACTGACGAAGCGGGTGAAGACGCCAAACTATTAGCTGTCCCTCACGAAAAGCTAACTCAGGTTTATAACGACGTGCAGGACATCTCTGACTTGCCAGACCTACTGTTAAACCAGATTAAAGAGTTCTTTGAAAACTATAAGAATCTTGAAAAAGGTAAGTGGGTTAAGGTTGAAAGCTGGGAAGGCGCCGAGTCTGCCAAAGCCAAAATCATGGTTGCTGCTGCCGCATATAAAGGCTAACGTCTACCACGCCATGACTCTGGGCATTGCCCAAACTAAAAAGCCGCAATTCAAGTTAGTATTTTAACTTGGATTGCGGCTTTTTTATGGCTGCATTTTGGTGAATTACTACCCCTGTGTGAGCAACCCACGCAGGTCAATAATGGCTGCGTTAGCACGAGCAATGTAAGACGCCATAACCAGGGAATGGTTAGCCACCAAACCAAAACCAGAACCATTCATAATCATTGGGCTCCACACGGATTCTTGAGTCGACTCTAGCTCACGAATAATTTGCCTCAAACTCACTACTGCATTCTTCTTTTCCAACACTGCAGCAAAATCCACTTCTACGGCCCGCAGCAACTGGATTAACGCCCAACTTGCACCCCGCGCTTCATAAAACACATCATCAATTTCAGACCAAGGCGTTTTCACCTCAAGCTCACTAGCCGCACTGGTAGATTGAGTTGCAGCCGCGTCGCCTGCCAAGTCTGTATTTAAACGTTTTTGACCCACACTTGCGCTCAACCGCTGTGACAAACTGCCCAACCGTGTTTCCACATCACCCAACCACCGCGTTAAATTATCTGCACGGGCATAAAACTGGGCCCGACTCTGTTGCGGATCGTTCAGTCGCTCCAGATAACGCGTCAACGCCTCTATACCGGTTTGATACTCCCCTTCACTGGAAGGCAATATCCAACTTTGACTGTCAAAATTAAACTGCGGCTCGGCAATCGCTAAATCACCATCCTCTGTAGATTGTGATTGTGAGCGACTAAAGTCTTTGCGCATGGAGCGGGACATATCCCGTACTTGAATCAATACGCCATACTCCCAGTTGGGAATATTATCCATCCATACACCTGGCAATGAAATATCGTTTGATAAATATCCACCCGGCTTATCTTGCAGGCTTTGTGCTAAATGCAAAAGCGTAGCCGTGGTGCTTGCTCCGGTTAGTGATCCCGATACTGGCTTAGGCGCCAGCTCTGGCTCACTATTCCAATACACACCCAATACTAAAGCGACTAACACATAGATGCTTAGTAAAGCGCCTAGACCCTTTAGCATCCAATGCCGCCCATCAAAATAATCTTGCTTGATATTGCTTAATCCTTGTTTAACACTGGGCATGTCTGTCTCCTTGATAGGTAATGGTGCAGCTATACAGTATATGGTGCTAGCCAGGGTAAACTTCAAGCGCATCTTCACGCGCCATGTAACTTACTTCGATGCGCGCCACCTTGCCACGCTTTATATTGGCCCTAATGCGTTTATCTGGATCAGCGCCATTCATCATTCGATACACCCATCGAGCTTGAGCATCCGTTGGCGCTACTATTAACATAGTGGCCTCAAGGTCTTGACTAATGACCGCAATATTTACCAGCCACTGCGCGAGGCCCGCATCCTGTTGTTTTAATTGATGAAGCGGTAATTGCAACTTTTGTATTCGCATTGCAGGTAACAGTGTGGGCGGCGCGATAGTTTCAACTGCCTTCACTGGCTGCGCCACCAATTTGGACGCCTTTTGAGAATCAATCAACGTCTGCATCGCACCATATTCAGAATGCTTAGGCAGTACCTTTATTGCACGTGTTAAAAACACACGAGCTTGTGCAACTTTACCTTGATTTAAACTAGACCTGAGCAACACAAAATATCGCTGTACAAGTTTCTCTAATGCTTGTAATGCCTGTGGATTATTGGGCTGCTTTTGCAACACCCGATTTAGGTAGTAAAGGGCATTGTCCCCTTTCGGCGTAGTGAGCTTGTCCTTTTCAAATGCCCAACCTGCTTCTCCAAGCCAGAACCCAATAGAGTCTTTCGGCGTGACCGCCGCTTTATTGAGAATAGGGGTGTCATGCTCCTCGAGGGCTGACGGGGCCACCTGAACTTGCACTTGAGTTGGTTCTTGGTCTTGACCTCCCGAGTCACCTTCATCTTCTTCGACGGCCGTGGGGTCGATCTGTGCTTTTTCAGGCGGGCCACTTTTAGCCTGCTCAACCGTGTTTTGACTCACCTGTGTTTGATCAACTGGAACCACTTCCGGTGCAGGCTGATCCTTATGAGATACATCGTCATTCTGAATATCTGTCGCTGGAAGATCGCCCGGTGGTGGCAAATTCACAGTCAATAATTGCACTTTTTCCGTTGTTTGAGCCTCAGAACTTACTTTGTCAGCTGCCTCTAAGCTGGGCTTTTTGGGTACTGGCGAACACGCCGACACGGCCACAAGGCAAGCTATAAAAATACTAAAATTCAAGCGACGCGGTGACAATAGATCAACAAACGGCATAACAGATACTCTAAGTATAGAACCCGTTTAGATTAACAGACATGGGGGCAGCCCTCTATCATTAAATATTTTACAAAAACTTCGGCAAATTTCAGCAAACATGCTATCATCTCCTAACAAATTCATCATTTTGTCGAAGCGACGGATAGTATTTAATGGCACAAATTCTGCTACTTAACGGCCCTAACCTCAATCTTTTAGGCAAAAGAGAACCCGGCATCTATGGGTCTTTAACCCTCTCCCAGATCGAATCCAACTGTCAAGACCAGTGCCAAAACGCACAAATATCCCTCGACTGCCTACAAAGCAATGCCGAACACCAACTGATAGACGCTATTCATCAAGCACCAGATCAAGGCGTACAGTTTATTGTCATTAACCCTGCAGCCTTTACCCACACTAGTGTTGCTCTACGCGATGCACTACTGGGCGTTAACATCCCTTTTATTGAAGTACATTTAAGTAATGTGCATCAGCGCGAAGCCTTTCGCCATCATTCTTATTTATCCGACATTGCCCAGGGCGTTATTTGCGGCCTAGGTAGTGACGGTTACCGTTTTGCTATAGACGCCGCCATTGGCCGTCTAAGCAGTTAATTATTATTTAAAAAATAAAGAGAAATTCCATGGATATTCGTAAAGTTAAAAAACTCATCGAGTTGTTAGAAGAATCTGACATTAACGAAATTGAAATTAAAGAAGGTGAAGAATCTGTGCGCATTAGCCGCGGTTCACCGAGCATGATGATGGCAACTGCAGCGCCAGTGATGCAGGCTGCTCCAGCCACCGCTATTGCCGCTCCAGCTGCAGCAGTTCCAAGCGCGCCAGCCATTAGTGGCCACGCTGTTGTGTCACCTATGGTAGGCACCTTCTACCGCTGCCCATCACCAGGCGCACCAGCGTTTGCAGAAGTGGGCCAAACGGTTAAAGAAGGCGATGTTATTTGTATCATCGAAGCCATGAAGATGATGAACCAAATTGAAGCCGACAAGTCCGGAACTATTACGGCCGTTTTGGTTGAAGATGGCGAAGCCGTTGAATTTGACCAACCTCTGGTTACCATTGCCTAATTACCGGAGTTTCCTATGTTAGAAAAAGTTGTAATTGCTAACCGTGGAGAAATCGCCCTACGTATTTTACGTGCCTGCAAAGAATTAGGCATTAAAACAGTAGCGGTTCACTCCAAAGCAGACAAAGACTTAATGCACGTACGTTTGGCTGACGAAGCCGTATGTATTGGCCCTAACTCATCGACTGAAAGTTATCTAAACGTGCCGCGCATTTTATCTGCTGCCGAAGTCACCGATGCCACGGCCATTCACCCAGGCTACGGTTTCTTGGCCGAAAACGCAGACTTTGCCGAAATGGTAGAAAGCAGTGGTTTTACCTTTATCGGGCCAACTGCCGCTACCATTCGTGTAATGGGCGACAAGGTTGCTGCCATTAAAGCCATGCAGAAATCAGGCGTACCTACGGTACCTGGTTCTAACGGCCCCTTAGATGACGACGCCGAACGTACCATGCGCATTGCCAAAGAAATTGGCTACCCTGTAATCATCAAAGCCTCCGCAGGTGGTGGTGGTCGTGGTATGCGTGTAGTACACACCGAAGCAGCTCTCATCAATTCCATCTTTGTGACCAAAGCCGAAGCCAAAGGCGCCTTTGGTAACGATGTAGTTTATATGGAAAAGTTTTTAGAAAATCCACGTCACGTGGAAGTGCAAATCTTGGCCGACGGCCAAGGTGGCGCCATCCACCTTTTCGACCGCGACTGCTCTATGCAACGTCGCCACCAAAAAGTAGTGGAAGAAGCTCCAGCACCTCACATGGATCCTGCAGCACGCGCGCAAGTGCTGAAGAGCTGTACTGATGCTTGTTTAGAAATTGGATACCGCGGCGCTGGCACTTTTGAGTTTTTGTATGAAGACGGTGGTTTTTACTTTATCGAAATGAACACTCGTGTTCAGGTAGAGCACCCAGTAACAGAAATGATTACCGGCATAGACATCATCAAAGAACAGCTACTCATTGCCAGTGGTTTGCCTTTGTCTGTAAAGCAAGAAGACATAGTGATCAATGGTCACTCCTTTGAGTGCCGCATTAACGCCGAAGACGCTAAGACCTTTATGCCAAGCCCGGGTAAAGTGACTCAGTACCATGCACCCGGTGGTTTAGGTGTACGTGTGGATTCCCATATCTACAGTGGCTACTCAGTACCGCCTTTCTACGACTCCATGATTGCCAAAGTCATTACCCATGCACCAACGCGAGCAGAAGCATTGAAGCGTATGGAAGTAGCCTTGGATGAAATGATCATCGACGGCATTAAAACCAACATTCCACTACAACAAGAAATTGTACGGGATGCTAATTTTATTGAAGGCGGCATGAACATTCACTACCTAGAGAAAAAACTCGGCCTATAAGCTCGGTTCTTTCTCGACCACGCCGCCACGGATATCCAAGGCGGCGTTTTTGTTTTACGCATACGCTTACAGAGATCAAAAAATGCCTTGGGTTCAAATTACCTTATCAACAGATCCATCCCACTCAGAAACGATAGAAGACATGCTCCTATTATGTGGCGCAGGTGCCGTAAGCATGTTGGATGGTGCCGATCAACCGGTGTTTGAACCTATTAAGGGCACTACGCCTTTATGGCAGGACACCCGGGTAATGGGTTTATTTGAAGCCGATACAGACGAAGAGTCTTTGCTTAATTATTTACAAACCGGCTGGCAAGACGCCTATCCGGAAATACCTTTTCCGCTCCACAAACTGGAAATTTTAGAAGACAAGGATTGGGAAAGGGAATGGATGGATAGATTCGAGCCTATTCAATTTGGCGAGCGTCTTTGGGTTTGCCCAAGCTGGAAACCTGCTCCAGACCCAACCGCAGCCAACTTAATGCTAGATCCTGGTTTGGCTTTTGGCACCGGCAGCCACCCTACTACTGCATTATGCTTACAATGGATTGCACAACAAGAGTGGCAGGGCAAAACCGTGATCGATTACGGTTGTGGCTCTGGCATTTTAGCCATCGGCGCTCTGCTTATGGGCGCTGATCATGTAATGGGCGTAGACAACGATACCCAAGCATTAACAGCCACCGTGGACAACGCTCAGCGTAATGGCATTGATGCCAACAAGATCCCCGTGTTCTTGCCAGAAGCAACACCCACTAACCCAGTAGACGTAATGCTAGCCAACATTTTGGCGGGGCCACTCATCGACATGGCGGCACGTTTGGCAGAACTTACCCAACAAGGTGGCTTGATTGCACTATCAGGTATTTTGGAACACCAAGCCGATGCGGTTATAGAAGCATACGAACCATGGTTTGATATGCATACAGTGACCACTAAAGACGAATGGGTGCGGATAGACGGCTGTAAGCGCTAATATGGACTTCAGTACCGGTCAACTCATTGCCATTAGCCTTATCTTCGTTTGGTCTGGCTTTGTACGTGCAGGCCTTGGTTTTGGCGGCGCTGCTCTAGCCTTACCCCTATTGCTTATGGTGGTTGACCAGCCGCTGTTCTTTTTACCTATCGTAGCCACCCATCTGCTATTTTTCTCTAGCATCACCGCTGGACGTAGCTTCAAGAACATTGATCGAGCATTTTTGCGCGAGTCGTTAACGTGGATGATTGTGCCTAAACTGGTGGGCGTTATCGGCTTGCTGAGTTTGCCTAATGAATGGATGGTGTTAATTATTTATGGCATCACCGGTTTTTATGCCATCACCTGGATCATAAAGTGGGAAATCCGCAGCCAATCGCCTTGGGTGGATCGATTACTACTTATTTTAGGCGGATATTTTAGTGGTGTCTCCCTTATCGGGGCACCGTTAATTATTGCCGTAGCAGTACGCAAAATTCCCATAGAAAGCTATCGAGACACCTTGTTTGCCTTGTGGTTTATTTTGGTGGTTATCAAAATGTCGGCCTTTGCTATCGCTGGCGTAGACTTGCAATGGCAGTGGTCTCTCCTACTGTTAATTCCCACCGCTTTAGGCCATTTTATGGGTCTAAAGTTTCATACCCAAATGCTCAAGCGTGACGCTAAAATAGTACGTCAATATATCGGTGTAGGTTTACTGGCCATCATTGTCATTGCCCTTTGGCAGCAAGACTTACTCTAGCCGGCTTTATTTAAGCCCTTTTTTGGCTGGATATGCGCCTTAGCAATTGAACATTTTTTGTACAACTCGTACAATAGTGCAACTGAGTTTTCAAACTCAATCTCGGCAAACCTTAGGCATATCTACACCTTTTAATGACTCACTCTAGCGTTATTCACGGCTTTGCCATTGGTCCTCATCAGCTGGAAAACGGCTTGATTTTGGCACCTATGGCTGGCATTACCGACCGCCCATTTCGACATTTGTGTCGTCAGCTTGGCGCGGGGCTAGCGGTTGCAGAAATGGTGACCTCAGATACGTCTTTATGGCACACACAAAAGTCCCAACGTCGCCTACCCCACGCCGATGACAGCCTGCCGGTTAGTGTTCAAATTGCTGGTAATGACCCCGCTCAAATGGCCCATGCAGCCCAAGCTAATGTAGCTTTAGGCGCCCAAATTATTGATATCAATATGGGTTGCCCTGCCAAAAAAGTACTTAAGAAGGCCGCTGGATCTGCGTTACTGCGGGAACCCGACCTCGTTAAAGACATTCTCCATGCCGTCGTCTGCGCCGTGGATGTGCCGGTGACCTTAAAAATCCGTACAGGCTGGAGCACCGAACAACGCAATGGACTTGAAATTGCTCACATTGCCCAAGATGCCGGCATAACAGCCCTAGCAGTACATGGCCGCACCCGTGAGTGTGGTTTTAAGGGTGAAGTGGAATACGACACCATAGCGGCCATTAAACAAGCGCTCGACATTCCGGTGATTGCAAATGGTGATATTAATACAGTGGCAGAAGCCCAGCATGTGCTTAGCTATACTAACGCAGACGGTTTGATGATCGGCCGAGGCGCGCAAGGTAACCCTTGGTTGTTTCAGCAAATCCACCACTACCTAAAGCATCAAACAACGTTAGCCAAACCCAGCAATCAAGTGGTATGGCAAATCTTGCAGCAACACTTGTATGGCTTATACGCCCTTTATGGTGATGTGATGGGCCCCCGCATTGCCCGCAAACATGTAGGCTGGTATCTAAAACAAGAACCGACTCAACGTAAAGCGTTCAATAAAATACAAGATCAACATCAGCAAATTGACTTTTTACACCACTATTTTGCCCTTGCCCAAGAGCGGGCGGCGTAATTCTATGACCATCAACGTTAAAGACACCATGAACAGCATGACCGAAACCAGCCAAATTGATAACGCGATCAACCTGCACCAAAATGCAGATATTCGCCAAGCACCACAATCATTACGCCAGAGTGTTGAACAGTCACTCACGCAGTACTTTAACGAGCTCGACGGCCAAAAAACCAGCGAGTTATATGACCTATTCATGCAACAGGTAGAGAGACCTTTGTTTGAATGTGTGATGCAACATACGCAAGACAACCAATCTAAAGCCGCTGCATTACTTGGCCTGAACCGCGGTACTTTGCGTAAGAAATTAAAACAGTACGATTTACTTTAGACAGCCCAATCCACAGCAGTTAAAAGGAAACAACCATGTCAGCTATACACGCCATTCGCCGCGCTCTAATTAGTGTTTCAGACAAACAGGGCATTGTAGAATTTGCCCAACACCTCAGCCAAGCCGGAATAGAGATATTATCCACTGGCGGCACCTTTAAACTACTCAATGAGGCCGGAATTAGCGCTATAGAGGTGTCTGATTACACTGGTTTTCCAGAAATGATGGACGGCCGGGTTAAGACCCTTCATCCTAAAATTCACGGTGGTATTTTAGGTCGCCGCGGCCAAGATGAAGCGATTATGGCTGAGCATGGCATTGACGCCATCGACTTGGTTGTAGTGAACCTGTACCCCTTTAAAGCCACCATTGAACGTGACGATTGCACCCTAGACATGGCCATCGAAAACATCGACATTGGCGGGCCTACCATGGTGCGTTCTGCTGCAAAGAATAACAAACACGTGGCTATCGTAGTTAACTCTGGGGACTATACAAACATTCTTGAAGAGCTCACTGCCAGCGGTGGATTAAGCCAAGCCACACGTACAGACTTAGCCTGTAAAGCGTTTGAACATACAGCTATGTACGACGGTGCTATCGCTAATTATTTGGGTGCGCAATTAGAAACTGACTCAAAATTCCCGCGTACCTTTAATACCCAATTGAAAAAAGCACAGGACATGCGTTACGGTGAAAACCCTCACCAAGCCGCAGCTTTCTATGTTGAACATGAGCCTAAAGAAGCAAGCGTAGCAACCGCTTCTCAAGTACAAGGTAAGGCTTTGTCTTTCAACAACATTGCCGACACCGACTCTGCCCTTGAATGCGTAAAGGCCTTCCAAGACCCTGCTTGTGTGATTGTTAAACACGCTAACCCTTGTGGTGTGGCCATGGGATCAGATATTACTGAAGCCTACGAAAAAGCCTACAGCACCGATTCTACCTCGGCTTTTGGCGGTATTATCGCCTTCAACCGTGAACTAGACTCAGCCACCGCACAGCGCATTATTGACCGTCAGTTTGTCGAAGTGATTATTGCCCCAAGCGTAAGCATTTCTGCCGCGGCCACATTGGCACGTAAGCCCAATGTGCGGGTATTAACCTGTGGCGACTTACCCCATTTACACACTGCCGAACTAGACTACAAACGAGTAACTGGCGGTTTGTTGGTGCAGGACCGCGACCTTGGACAAATACTTGAAGCAGATTTAAAGATCGTGAGTGAGCGCATGCCCACAGAGGCCGAAATGCATGACCTTCAGTTTGCGTGGAAAGTTGCGAAATACGTTAAGTCTAACGCCATTGTGTATTGCAAAGGCGGCATGACTATTGGGGTAGGCGCGGGCCAAATGAGCCGTGTTTACAGTGCTAAAATTGCCGGTATTAAAGCTAGTGACGAAGGTTTAGAAGTCAAAGGTTCGGTGATGGCATCTGACGCATTCTTCCCTTTCCGTGATGGCATTGACGCTGCCGCTGAAGCTGGCATTTGTGCCATCATCCAACCAGGTGGATCTATGCGCGACGACGAAATCATTGCAGCCGCCGATGAACACAACATCACCATGATATTTACCGGCATGCGCCACTTCCGTCATTAATAGGACTGTAAGAAAATGAATGTATTAATTATTGGCAGTGGCGGTCGTGAACACGCCCTTGCATGGCAAGCGTCTAAAAACCGTGGTGTACACAAAATATTTGTAGCACCGGGTAACGCAGGAACGGCATTAGAAAACAAAACTGAAAACGTAGCCATTGATGTTATGGACATTGAAGGTCTACTCGCTTTTGCTCAAGCTAACGATGTAGCCATCACTATAGTCGGTCCAGAAGCACCTCTTGTAGCCGGTGTGGTCGATTTATTCCGTGCTGCCGACATGGACATTTTTGGTCCTACCCAAGGCGCCGCTCAGTTAGAAGGCTCTAAGGCATTTGCTAAAGACTTCCTTCAACGTCACAACATACCTACCGCCGCTTACGAAACCTTCACAGAAATTTCGCCGGCCGTTGAATACATTAAAGCCCAAGGCGCCCCTATTGTAGTTAAAGCCGACGGCCTAGCCGCAGGTAAAGGCGTGATATTAGCCGAGACCGTAGAACAAGCCTGTGCCGCAGTGGAGGATATGTTAGCTGGCAACGCCTTTGGTGAAGCGGGAAATCGCGTAGTCATTGAAGAGTTTTTAGTGGGTGAAGAAGCCAGCTTTATCGTTATGGTCGACGGTAAAAACGTATTACCTCTGGCGTCTAGCCAAGATCATAAAGCCCGTGACGAAGGTGATCAAGGGCCCAATACTGGCGGCATGGGTGCATACTCACCCGCCCCTGTGGTTAACGACGAAATGCATCAGCGCATTATGGATGAAGTGATTACACCCACAGTAGAAGGTATGGCCGCAGACGGCCATGTATACACTGGTTTCCTTTACGCCGGCATCATGGTCGCAGCCGACGGCACCCCTAAAGTACTAGAATTCAACTGTCGTTTTGGTGACCCAGAAACGCAACCTATTATGATGCGCCTGAAGAACAGCATTGTAGAGTTATGTGTGGCGGGCGCCATGGGCGTACTCGACCAAACCATTGCTTATTGGGACGACCGACCAGCAGTCGGTGTTGTACTAGCGGCCGCTGGTTATCCCGACAGCTATCCTAAAGGTGACGTCATTAGCTTGCCAGAAGAGCTAGACAGAAGTTGTAAAATCTTCCATGCGGGCACGGCCCTCAATGAAGATGGTTTGGTGGTGACTAATGGTGGCCGAGTTCTGTGTGCCGTGGCCCTTGGCGACACTGTAGGTGAAGCACAACACAAAGCCTATGAGCTAGCCGACAAAGTGAGCTGGGAAGGCAAGTTTTGTCGCCGAGACATCGCTTACCGTGCCATTGCTCGTGAGCAGCTACACTAATTAGGAAGATGTTATGAGCACCATTTTTGACAAGATTATCAGGCGCGAAATTCCAGCAGATATTGTGTATGAAGATGATCTTATACTGGCGTTTAAGGACATTGCACCTAAAGCACCGGTGCATTATTTAATCATCCCTAAGCAGCCGATAGCCACGCTGAATGATGCCAATACTGAACACCAAGCCCTATTAGGGCATATGATGCTTACGGCCGCTAAGTTAGCTAAGGAAGCAGGGGTTGCCGAAGGAGGTTACCGCGTTCAAATGAACTGTAATCCCGACGGTGGTCAGGTGGTGTACCACATTCATTTACACGTGATGGGTGGTAAAGCCTTTAGCGCTTAAACTAGTTCTTTAAGCGCTGTTACCAACGCGCTGCACTCATTCGCGCTACCTATACTAATACGCAAATGGTTAGTAATGCGGGGGCTGCTGGTAAGGTGGCGAACGATAATACCGCGCTCCCTAAGCAGTGCTGCAATGTCTTTTGCAGCCATGGAACCATGGGTTACAAACAAAAAGTTCGCATGGGAGTTGGTCATACTAAAACCAAGTTCTTGTAACTGACCGGCTAGCTTATTGCGTTGTTCAATATTGGCTTGGCACGTTGTTTGAAAATAACCTTCATCTTCTATAGCGGCAATTGCTCCAGCCTGAGCTTCGCGACTCAAAGGGTAGGAGTTAAAGCTATTTTTAACCCGCTCTAGAGCCTCAATCAAATGCGGCTGACCAAAGGCAAAACCTACCCTTAAACCTGCCAAAGAGCGTGACTTAGACAAGGTTTGAATCACCAATAAGTTGTCAAACTGAGGCACCAATTCCACCGCAGACTGACCACCAAAATCAATATAGGCTTCATCAATCACGACCACTCTATTGGGGTTAGCCTTTAACAATAAAGCGATGTCTTGCAAACTCAATAGCTCACCCGTAGGCGCGTTTGGATTAGGCAAAACCACCCCACCGTTAGGGCTTTGGTAATCTGACACGTTAATAGTGAGGGTAGAAGACAGGGGCACTTCGCCCTTCTCTATGCCATATAAACCACAATATACGGGGTAAAAGCTGTAACTAATATCCGGAAACAATAGGGGTTCGCCATGTTGAAGCAATGCCTGAAAGGCATGGGCTAGAACTTCATCGGAACCATTGCCCACAAACACCTGATCAGCAGTTAACCCAACGTAGTTAGCCAAGCATTGTCGTAGATCAGTGGCGTTTGGATCTGGGTACAAACGTAGCGAATCACCAAGCTGAGCCTCCATAGCCGCTAATACTTTAGGAGAGGGCGGGAATGGATTTTCATTGGTATTGAGTTTTACCAAGTTGCTTAGCTTGGGTTGTTCACCCGGCACATAAGGCGATAGCTCATGTACTTTAGGTGACCAAAACCGCTGTAGGCCTGCAGTAGACTCGCTCAAGTTAGTGATCCAGTTCTACAATTTCGAAATCGTGGGTAATTTCTACGCCGCCCTTTTCTAACATCAAAGACGCAGAGCAATATTCTTCGGCAGACAATTTAATGGCACGAGCCACATGTTTGTCTTTAAGGTTGCGGCCCGTCACTACAAAATGAATATGGATTTTAGTGAACACTGAAGGTACCGCATCGGCTCGTTCCGCCGTGAGCTGAGCCACGCAATCGGTGACGTCTTGGCGGGTTTTTTTAAGAATGGTCATCACATCAAATGACGTACACCCACCCAAACCCATAAGCATTAGCTCCATAGGCCTAGCCCCAAGATTTTCACCACCCAAGTTAGGTGGGCCGTCTAAGGTGACCGTATGACCGGTGCCAGATTCAGCTTTAAAACTAACACCACCTGCCCAACTAACTTGTGCTTCCATTATTTTATACTCGTATTATTTTATTGAAATGGACGCCAAACCTGGGTGCGCCCAAATAAAGAAATTCCAATGTAGCCACGCATGTCTAACGTGCCATCTGCATTTAGTTTAATGGTACTTTTGTAGGTTTTGCCGTTGCCTGGGTCATAAATGCTGCCGCCCTTCCATTGATGTTGGCCTTTTTTCTCGCCGGCATACTTCAAGCCGTTAAGCATCACTAGGCCAATAATAAGTTCGGCGTGCTGAGACGCATCTGGGTTATTGCGGTCTGTTTTTGGTTGTCCATCTAAGCCATCTGCATGGCCTGCGGTATAGGTAGGTTCTTTAAGGGAGGTGAACTTACCGTAATAAAGCCCACCTTGCTCATAAATTTCTACTACTGCTTTGTCGTCTGGTGTAACCCAAGAACCCACAATTAGGTTGCCAGACGCCCAGACTGAGCTTGTTGTTAGCACCCAAACTAGGGCAACGAGCGCTGTAAAAAGAGCCGCTTTTAAAACGCGGATTGCTGGGTTAACTTTAGGCAAGGCTATCGCTTTAGCTTGGCCGTTTTTTGAAGTGTTGTTCATGAGTTTTGATCTCTTGTTATTGTTTATTAATGCTCACCGAACAATTCGGCTAACTTGGCACCAGGGTCACTAGCGCGCATAAATGACTCTCCTACCAAAAACGCGTTGACGTTTTTCTTTTGCATAAGCGCCACGTCGGCCGGAGTGTGAATACCACTTTCGGTGATCACCATTCGATCTTCAGGCATCATGCTCAATAAATCAAAGGTTGTCTGCAGAGTCAGTTCGAAGGTATGTAAATTTCTATTATTAATGCCCACTAATGGCGTGCGCAGCTTGAGCGCCCTGGCTAATTCTTCTGCGTCGTGAGACTCCACTAACACATCCATGCCTAAGTCTTCCGCAAGCTGCGCCAAGTCTTGCATTTGCCGATCTTCAAGGCAGGCCACAATCAACAAAATACAGTCTGCGCCAATGGCCCTTGCTTCATAAACTTGATACGGGTCTACGATAAAGTCTTTACGAATAACAGGCAAATCACAGGCGGCACGAGCTTGTTGTAAGTAGTCTTCATGGCCTTGGAAAAAATCAGCATCAGTCAACACCGACATACACGCTGCACCACCTGCCTGATAACTCGCAGCTATTTGCGCTGGATTAAAATCTTCTCGGATCACACCTTTACTTGGTGACGCTTTTTTAGCTTCGGCAATAACAGCAGGCAACCCAAGGTCTAGCTTTGCCTGCATGGCGTTAGCAAAACCACGGGGCGCCATTGGGCCAGTGCGGTTAGCCTCAATTTTAACTTTTAGGTCAGCAATAGACGTATGTTGCTGACGTTCGGCTATTTCTTCGATCTTACGGGCAACAATACGTTTAAGGACTGTAGGGGTGTTCATTATGGATTAAGCCCTTGTGTCATGTGGATAAGGTCATCAAATTTTTGTTGCGCGGCGCCACTGCTCACGGCAGTACGCGCTTGTTCTATGCCTGCAGCCAAGTCAGGTGCAAGGTCAGCACTGTAAATAGCCGCGCCAGAATTGAGTAATAACATATCTAATGCAGCACCCGGGGTGCCCGCAAATGCTTCTTTAATTAACTTTAAACTGCCAACCGCATCATCAACCACTAACGGTGAAAGGCTTGCATGGGCCAAACCATAATCTGCTGGGTTAATGGTATATTCAGAAATGTCGCCGTCTTTCAGCTCCACCACATGGGTAGGTGCGGCAATACTAATTTCGTCTAAACCGTCTTCCGAATGAACCACCATGACGTGCTTACTGCCTAAGCGCTTAAGCACTTCTGCCATCGGGCGCTGCCACTGACGACTAAACACACCTAAGACTTGGTGTGGCGCACCGGCTGGGTTGGTAAGGGGGCCTAGAATATTAAACAATGTGCGGATCGCCATTTCTCGGCGTGGGCCGATGGCGTGTTTCATTGCGCTATGGTGAGCTGGAGCAAACATAAAACCCACACCCAGTTGAGCGATGCACTGCTCTACTTGAGATGGTTTGAGCATGATATCTACACCGGCAGTTTCAAGTAGGTCGGAGCTTCCGCTTTTAGACGAAATAGAGCGATTACCATGTTTGGCTACAGTGGCGCCGGCTGCTGCCGCTATAAACGCACAACCGGTCGACACGTTAAATATTCCAGAACTATCGCCGCCAGTGCCGCAAGTATCAATCACATGGTCGCCAGCAACGGCAACACCCGACGCTAAGGCACGCATGGCAATGACAGCGCCGGTAATTTCGTCTACGGTTTCGCCTTTCATGCGCAGGCCTACCAAAAACCCACCCACTTGGGCTTGGGTGGCTTCGCCGGTCATAATTAGGTTCATCACGGCCTGCATCTGGGCCTGACTGAGGTTTTGTTGTTCAGTAACCGCGGCAATAGCCTGTTGCATATTCATGGTGAAACCTTATTCAACTGAGCAAATTAGAAGATCATCTACTCTAGCAAATAACGTCGCCAAAAATTAGGCCTTATTACGGGCATTTTGCAAATAATTGGGGGTTTTTGGAGTTAATTGTTAACGTTTAAGAAAATTAGCCAGCAGGTCGTGGCCTTGGTGAGTTAATACCGACTCAGGGTGAAACTGAACACCTTCTACATCGAGGGTTTTATGGCGGATACCCATGATGGCATCCTTTTCTCCGGCAGCGTTTAAACTCCACGCCGTGGCCTCTAAACAGTCTGGCAATGAGTGCGCTTCTACCACTAAAGAATGGTACCGAGTGACTTCTACCGGCTGCTGCAAACCTGCAAACACACCCACTTGCTCGTGGGTTACCATAGAGGTTTTGCCATGCATTACTTTGTCGGCCCGAATCACCTTGCCGCCAAATACCTGGCCGATACTCTGATGGCCTAAACACACGCCCAAGACAGGGATTTTTCCGGCAAAATGAGCAATGGCGGCCATTGAAATACCGGCTTCGTTGGGAGTACAAGGCCCTGGAGAGATCACCAAATGACTTGGCGCAAGCTGTTCTATTTCTGCAAGGCTTATTTCGTCGTTGCGATAGACTACAACCTCAGCGCCTAGTTCGCGAAAATAGCGTACTAGGTTATAAGTAAAGGAGTCATAATTATCGAGCATTAACAGCACAGAAAAGCCCCACTGGGAGAAACACACAAACCGCAACGCAGTTTGAACTGGCAAGCATTATACGCTGTGCCAGCCAGTACGCCTACCCACAGGCGTCAACTGCTAACGCATTATTCTCCTGCGGCAATTAAACTAGCATTGCCGCCGGCTGCTGTCGTATCAATACACAAATGTCGCTCCATAGTGTACCGCTGTGGGTCTAAGGCTTCACTGATAAGGGGTAATAATGGCCCTTGTTTATTAGCCAAAGCCTTGCGCAACTGTTTTTGGTAACTATCATCCCCATTTGCAGCAACGGCATGATAGCCGGACAAAGCAGTGAGTTCTGCAGCATCTAGCTGACCATTAAGCACTACTAATGGCAGGTCACTCTTAGGCAGGGTTAAGTCATTGACGACCAACACTACACCATTACCTTGTGCCAGCGCAGTTTGTGCTTGTAACAGAGCTGACTGACGTTCGGGCCCTAAACACAAGACCAAGCCGCGGGCCACGGTACTCAACTGATTCAGCTCACCCGTGGGCCCAGGCAACAATAATGCATCGCGACATAAATCTTGTAAACGACTCGCTTGTGGCCCAAACACTTGAGTCAAATTGACCAACCGATCATTGGCTTGCTGCCACAAACTCAGTGTTTTAGGGCTAATGCTATTTATGGCTTGTTGCACTTGACCGGGACTTAGCAGCATTCCAGCTGGGGCTGCAGTCACCACGGCTTGGGGCTGGCGCAAACGTTGCACATACTGGGGGCCACCGGCCTTTGGCCCAGTGCCCGATAAACCTTCTCCGCCAAAAGGCTGACTACCTACAACCGCACCAATTTGGTTACGGTTAACGTAGGTGTTGCCTGCGTGCACGCCCTTTACTAACTGCTCTACACGGGCATCTACACGGGTATGAATACCAAAGGTTAAGCCATAACCTTGGGCATTAATGGTATCGATTAATGTATCTAACTCGTGGGCGGCAAAGGTCGCCACATGCAATACTGGGCCAAAAATCTCTTCAACAAGGTCTTCTATGCCATTCAATTTAATCACCGCTGGGCCGACAAACAAACCTTCTGTTGGCGCAGCTAAGTGCTTAAGAACATTACCTTTAGCGGCATGTTCGGCGATGTGATTTTCTATCTTTGTTTTTGCTAAGGCATCAATGACCGGGCCAACGTCGGTATTGAGGTGCCAAGGATTACCTAGGGTAAGTTCATCCATCGCGCCGTATAACATATTCAATACTTTTTCGGCGATATCTTCTTGCAAATACAACATCCGCAAAGCAGAACAACGCTGACCGGCACTTTGAAAGGCCGACGCTAACACGTCTCTAACCACCTGCTCGGGTAACGCTGTTGAATCCACAATCATGGCATTTAAACCACCAGTTTCGGCAATCATTACAGCATCTGCAGGTAGGTTATCCGCCATCACCTTATTGATGTGCTGGGCTGTAGCCGTGGAGCCAGTGAAACAAACACCACTCACCCTAGCGTCACTGGTGATTGGCACGCCTACTTCTTGTGGCCCGCCGGGTACAAACTGCACGGCAGCTACAGGAATGCCCGCTTCGTGCATGAGTTGTACGGCCCGATATGCAACTAGGTTTGTTTGACCCGCAGGCTTGGCCAATACGGCGTTGCCAGCGGCAAGGGCAGCAAAGACCTGGCCACTAAAAATAGCTAAAGGAAAGTTCCAAGGAGAGATACAACTCATTACGCCGCGGCCTTGATTGTGCGGCACCGCTGCCATTTCTTGGGCGTAATAACTGGCAAAGTCTACAGCTTCACGTAGCTCTCCCACGGCATCTAGCCATGTTTTACCTGCTTCGCGGGCTAAAATAGCAAACAACTCGGTCGCATTGGCCTCATACAAGTCGGCTACTTTTTCAAAACACGCGACTCGCTCTGCCACTGGCATAGCAAGCCACTGGGCCTGCCCTTGAG
>Ga0209035_10000198_pt1 | contig 23947 bp, 22 predicted proteins | sample MarorgKNORR_S2LV_6_FD_188220 | JGI IMG/M metagenome (GOLD analysis project Ga0209035, IMG submission 188220) | Marine microbial communities from the Southern Atlantic Ocean, analyzing organic carbon cycling - AAIW_A/KNORR_S2/LV (SPAdes) (version 2) | ecosystem: Environmental > Aquatic > Marine... | reverse complement strand
TCAACCAGGCATTCTCTCCTCTTTTTCAGTAGCACTTAATTCTAATGGTGGTAATACTACTTCCGCTACACCAATTAACCTCACCAGTACTAATAATAGTGAATTGTCGGGAGGAGAAAGTGTTCTAAGGCTATACTTGAGTTATAATGATCTACCTTCAGGTGAGGAGGAAATTGTTATATCTCCCACCCCGCTCTCTGCTACTAATTTTAGTATTTATAGTTTATCGGGAATTCCTGTCCCTGTGACAGAAGTCTCCGATTCAATCTTACTGAATGACCAAAACCCTCCTTCTGGAGATATTTCAATGGAGGATGGTGCTTCAGATATATATGAAGGAGATTCTCTAAGTCTAGATTTTTCTGAAAATATATATTTACCTGAGACAGGAGAAGAAGCAACGATTGCGGATCTGATCCCATTCATTACTTTAAAGATTGGTGATAGTACAGGTACCAATATTCCTTTCACTATAGAGATGGATGGAGATCCACCGACTATTACAATCGTACCTTTAGAACCATATCCCAGCGAGTCTGTGATATATTATTCTTTTGAAGCTATTTTACAGGATGAAAATGAAAATTATATAGTGATCAGTAACGAAGCAACATTTTCAATAAGAGACTATATTCCACCTTCAGTTAGCTCATCGGTATTGGCATTCAATAATTCTTATATTGATCTAATATTTGATGATGAACTTTATGGAAATAATGATGAGACTGGGATGATTCAATCTGATGATATTATTATAACTGTAATACCCAATGGTAGTAATGTGGATACATGTATAATAACTAGTATAACATTGACAGACAGTAATTTTTTGAATGGTGGAGAATCCAATATTCGGGTTAATCTAGAGTATAATAATACTCCAGACGGGAACGAGTTCCTTATTCTAGAGCCCAACGAAAATGCTACTCTTTATGATGAATCTGGAAATCAATTCATCTCGACTACATACATAGATACAATTCAATTTTCAGAAGGGCAGATTCCATTAAATGATATTTTACCTCCAAGTATTGATAATATTTCCATCCCAATAGATTCATTTATTGTGCTTATGGAAAGCACACCAATCACATTTTCATTTAATGAAAAAGTTGATTCATTGATTTTTAGTGTTACTGGAACGGTTGCTGATTCTGTAAACTTTGATTCAACACGTTTAGACTCATCTCTTGAAATTATCCTGCAACCACCCTTTACCAGCTTTGATTCAATAACCGTTAATTTTTCTTATCTTGAAGATGAATCAGGTTTAACTACTGTAGATATAGCTTATACTTATGTGACACCCATGCTTGGTGATTATGACCTGGATTCAGTGATCACTTATTATGACCTGTGGAATCTCGTAGAGAATTGGGAACTAAAAAATTATAATTATGAGTTAGGTCCTGTAACAGGAAGTGCACCTCATTTTGTCTCTTACCCTGATAGTAAATTTGATATTGAAGATGGAATGTCTTTTGTTAGAATGTGGTCATGGTATCAAAATACATTTGGAGAAATAAATCAAGACACTGTTCAAGCGGGACGACATTTGGAGATGATAAACGATCAAGGCCAATTATTAATTATTATTGGGGACTCAATTACTTCAGGACAAATAAGTTTTTCCTATGACCCTGGAATATCACCTGTCAAATTTTCAACTAGGCCATCAAAAAAGAACGAAATTTTCATTAATGAGAACTTCCCAGGCAAGGGTTTCTCCATCTTAGAATTTGCAAGGTCTGAGAACTTTAACACTGACACACTTAACGTCATAATAGATAAGACCTCGCAATTCACTTTATCCTATTCTCTTTCAAATAGTGAAAGGAGAATTGTACAGAAAGGATCTGTTAAAATAAATCAGAAACAAATACCAACCCAAGTTACTCTCTATCCGGCATATCCCAATCCTTTTAATCCAGCCACAACTGTTCGGTTTGATATACCTGAGATTGGTAATAGAGAGACCGTATCTTTAATAATATATGATATTCAAGGGCGAGAAGTAGAAAGGTTAGTTGATGGTCCTCTTCTTCCTGGTACATATCAAATCCCATGGAGACCTATTCGAACAGCCTCTGGAATGTATTTTTCAAGGCTTATCTTTGGAAATAAAACTAAAACTCAAAAACTTCTATTTCTGAAATGATGGGTTTTGCTTAGTTGCTTTCAATAAATATCTAACCCTACATTTGTTTGTATGAAAAATCTATTAACAACTCAGCAATTAAAAGATAAATATGATCCAGATTCAATCTTAAAAGCAATCGAGAATATCTACGTTGATAACCTAGAAAAACTTCACTCATCTTTGGCAAAAAATGAGAGTCCTTTATTAAAATATAATAGTAGTGTCCAGATATCTCTTCTTGATACTAACAAAAGTGATAGAACTGAACTTATAAATGATATTTCAGCATCTTTAAAAGACACTATCTATTTCATGATGCTATCAAAAAAAGAGAGAACAAAGGTCAGTCAAAGAATGCGTTCATACTACACTGATCTAATCAAAAATTACCTCCTGCGAATAGACCTTATTATAGAGGATCCAGAGATATGTTCTCCTCGATATGATAACGATCCGACACCAAAACATAAAGGAATTAACCAAATTATTGATATTTTATTAATTATAAGAAATGACCTTGAGCCTGAGAAAGCATATAGGGATACTCTCAGTCGATCAAGTTATCTTACAGGGTTACAAATTTCTATGGGAGAATTTTTTATTAAACTCCAAAAATTAGGGATGACCCAGAGTGATCAGATTTCTTTAGTAGAACATTTATTTGATGATTTTAAAGTTGACTGGGATCAGGGTGATAGAGAAAATATAAAGATATCGCTACAGCAACCAGCCTTAGAGACTTATAAAATGGTTCAGCAAGATATATCAAAGACATCAAATACTCTTTATTCAAAAAAGCTGAGTGATGATATAATAGTAGATACAATTGAGCATGCGATACTTCTTAAAAAAAGATCAAGAAGATTTTAATCGTCGAAGTATTAATCTATTATAGATTTTTAATCAAATGTTAGATAATTAAGATAAATTTTAAAATGAAAGTCTTAAAATATTTATCACAAAGCCTATTAATCCGATGCTGACTACTGCTGGATTATTAATGATGGTGTATATCTTATTCTTACAAAAGGTTGAATATTAAAATGGGTAATCCTGTTGTTATTATTCCTTTTTCGATTCTGTGGTGGAAAGGAATAATCATTGTGCTTTTTATTGCTGTCATTATAATTCAACTTGCCATTCGAATCCCCCCAGATAAAAGGCGAATACTTATGTTGAGTATTGGTCTTTTAATGCTTGTGCGGGAGGTTGCTAGACAGTGGTATCTATCAGAGTTTGGTTTATGGGGAATTGAGAAATCATTGCCTCTACATTTATGCGGAATCTCAGCAATATTAGCAGGCATTATGATGATCCGTCCAGAACAAAAAGGGTTTGAATTCTTAGCTTTAATGAGCATTCCTGGTGCATTACATGCATTCTTAACACCTCAGTTAAATCATGGTGCAAGTTCTTACATGATCATAGAGTATTTCCTTAGCCATGGCGGAATAATCTTGATTCCATTCTACTTGGCGATTGTTGAGGGTTATCGTGTCCGTAAGAGATCATATATTATGGTAATTCTGTTCTGTCAGGTTTTAATCTTATTTATAGGTACTGTAAATTTTTTAATTGATTCTAACTATATGTATTTAAATGAAAAGCCTCTTGTTAAAAACCCGATGATTATTGGTGAATGGCCTTGGTATATACTAGGTTTTGAAATGATAGGCATTATCCACATTCTTATTTTTTATTTTGGGTTTAGAAAAATGAGACCTTTACCATTTTAACAACCTAGAAGAACTATAATAAAATAGGGTCTTACTAAAATGAATGAGCACAAAGATAAATTCCTTCTTGAACAAGGGATTACGTTTTTAAATCATGGTTCATATGGTGCATGCCCAAAAGAAGTTTTTGATGTATATCAGGATTGGCAGCGTAGGCTTGAAGCTCAACCAGTCCAATTTTTAGCCAATGACCTGTATGCCGGGCTAAAAGACTCTAGGTCAGCATTGAGTGAATTTATTGGTTGCAGCAAAAATGATATTATTTTTTTCCCAAACCCGACAACTGCGACAACCAATATTTTTAATAATCTAGACCTTAAACCTGGTGATGAGGTACTTATGACAAACCATGAATATGGTGCCCTAATTAGAGCGTGGGAGGAGTGGGGAAAGAAAAAAAGAGTTAAAATAATTCAACAGGAGATAACGGTTCCTTTGGAAACAAAAGAAAAATTTATAGATCAATTTTTTAGAGGATTAACAGTAAAGACCCGAGTAATATTTATTTCTCATATCTCAAGTGCAACAGCTCTTATTTTTCCCATTAAAGAGATTATTGAAATAGCAAAAGAGAGAGGACTTATAACTATTATAGATGGTGCGCATGCGCCAGGGCATATCCCCCTAGATATTGAATCTCTAGGGTGTGATTTTTATACGGGAGCTATCCATAAGTGGCTCTGCGGGCCAAAGGGGTCTTCTTTTTTGTATGTTAAGAAGGAACATCAAAGCTGGTTCAAGCCAGTTATATATAGTTGGGGAAAATATGGTAGTGATCCAGGGCCTACAGAATTTCTCCAAGATTTTCAGTGGCAGGGGACTCGAGATATGTCTGCTTTCTTATCGATACCAGCAGCACTTAATTTTTATTTTAAGCATATAAAAGATTTTCGGTCTCTGTGCCGAGATATAAATATGGAAGCTTCTTCTAAATTTGAATCACAGTTAGATACAAAGCCTTTATCTAGAGGAGGAGAATGGCTTGGGCAAATGGTAGCACATCCTTTACCAAAGAATACGAGGTTAGATCTTAAAGAAAAGCTTTGGGCTATACATAAAATAGAGATACCTATTTTTGAATGGAATAAGATAAAGTTAATTAGACTCTCAGTTCAGATCTATAATGATTCAAAGGAGATCGATCTTTTAATGAGTGCTTTGAAATCTCTGATTTAAATTATAGGTAAGATTTATTGTCATTATTTAAGTGAAATATTTAATTCTTATAACACTCATATGTTCATCTGGCTTTGCACAGCGAGTTCAGATTTTTACAAAAACAGATGATATCTTTACTTCATCAAATTATTTCAGCCTTAAAAATCAAAAAGTTATTTTTTGGGAAGACAAAATAGTTCTGATGACAGTGCCAATTAAAAATATTGTAGAGGTTCGGTATTCAGAGAAATCATATTCATATATTGGGACCCCTTGTGTATTTATAGGATCTCTAGCTATGGCTCTCACTGCTGGTGCAGCCGCAGTGGGGCAGATAAATACGGCATATGCTTCAGGGCAAGAATTAATGATTGGGCTTGGCGGAGGTATATTTATCTATCTCACGGGTAAGGCGCTCAAGATTATTGGTGCAAGATTTGGGAGTGATATAGTTTATGAACATTTTGACCATTTAGATAGGTCAACAAAAAACTTGATCCTTGAATCAATAACCTTAGATATACAGAAAAAAGCGAAGCAGAGTGAGTTTATGTATGGACCTGAAGGCGAAAAAGGTGGTCTGAAGTTTACCTGGGAAGGTAAAAAACCTTGGAAAAAGAAGTATAAACCAAAAAGAAAGTTGATTCGTTTCTCCTTCTTTTAGATCCAGAAATATGCAGTGCATTCTTTCGGCTTTAAAAGTAGAGTCTGAACCTTTAATTGATCACTATAGATTATCTCGAGATCATTCATTTTCATTTCCTTTTTTTATAAGAGATGACCTTTGTCTTATTGGTGTAGGTGTTGGGAAACATAATATTAAGAATAGGATTCTTTCATTTATTTCAAAATTTAGATCAGAGACTATTCAGTTTATCAATATTGGAATTGCGGGTGGGAATAGAGAGACATCAGAGAAAGGTCAAATATATTTAATTAATCAGATCATAGATAATGAAACAGGTCGCTCATTTTATCCTGATATTTTAATTAAACATGACCTCCCTGAACATTCAATAACAACCACGGAAAGAGTAATCCTAGATGGAGGGCGCGATTACAGAAATTTAGTTGACATGGAATCGTCTGAAATTTTTGACGTGTGTTCGAAAAATACATCTATACATAAAATAGCTATCTTGAAAATTGTATCAGATTATCTAGACCTTGATACCGCAAAGTTAACTAAAGATAGGGTCCGATATTTTATCTCATCTAACTTAGAAGCTATAGATTCATTCTTATCAAAGTTCAGATCTTTAGAAAATTTGGACAAGCCTATCTTATCCAAAGAAGATTATATTTGGATCGATTCTATTTCAAATCAACTATCCCTAACAAAAACTCAGTATCAGCAATTATTGCATTTTTCAAAAGGGTTTAGAGTTAGAGACTCCAAGTCAAATTACCCTTCATTATATGTAGACCCGCCTGAGTCTAAATATGACCGAAACAAGATTTTTCGATCTCTCTGTGAAGAACTTACAAGCTAACTTTTCGCACATTTATTTAGAAAAAGATGCAGTCGGTTATGAACTGACAGACCTTTTGCTTGATAAATATCCAAATTCAAAAGTAATTGAAATTGGGCACTATAAAGATATCTTTAACCGAAAAGGGCAGGATTTTCAATCTCAGAAATCTTCAATGAATCTCATTCTAGCTAAGAAAAAAGAGCCATTCCTTTACCCGGCTTCAGATATGGTTCAAGAATTCAAAACCCCACATACTTATTACAATACCCCCATCTTAAATTGTTTATATAATTGTGAGTATTGTTTTTTACAGGGGATGTATCCATCTGGTAATATTGTAATATTTGTAAATGAAAATGATTTAATGAATTCAATAAAGATAAAATTAAAGAAATTAAATCTTTCATTAGGCCCTATGATTGTTTCTATATCATATAATACGGATCTAATGGCAATGGAGAGAATTATCCCAATGGCTTCAAGATGGATCGAGTTTTGTAAAGAACAGGATAACCTAAAAATTGAGATCCGTACAAAAAGTGCACTATTCTCATCCATCAAAAATATTAGATCTTCAAAAAATATTATTTTGAGTTGGACTATTTCACCAGAAATAATTTGTAATAAATATGAGTCAACTGCTCCGCCATTAAATTCCAGAGTTGACTCAATAAAGAAGGCCATGGATGCTGGTTGGCCGGTTAGATTATGTTTTGATCCTGTTATCCTCGTGGATGATTGGTACAAGATATATACCCAGTTCTTTGAACAGATATTTGAAGTACTTGACCATCAGAAACTTCATGATATAACTCTAGGGGTTTTTAGAATGAATAAAGACTACTTTAATAATGTTAGAAAGCGTGAGACAAGGTCTGACCTATATTATTTAGACTATGTAAATGAAGACTCAACCATAACAATTAAAAAAGAAAAAAGAGAAAAAGCATTAGCCTGTCTCAAAGATGAGATTTCTAAATATATTCCAAAAGAAAAAATTCTAGTGTGGATTTAAGGTCTATATAATTTGTAGATTTTATTCAAGAACTGTGAAAAAGTCTATTTTACTAGACATAAATAATTATTAATTATGGAACTCTTAGTGTACTCTCTCTTTGTATTTGTCCAGAAATATGTATTTTTCTGGCTGGTAGATTCACCCTATTATTTATTAGATATTTTAAAAAGAATTAAGGCTTAAAGATGACAACTAAACTCATTGTATTTATTATTGCAGTAGTCTTTATAATTGGATCACTCCTACTTGCACTATGGTATCGAATAAATGAAGATAAAGAAAATTAGAGTATTACTTATTTTAATTATGTCCAGTATGATCCTTGCTCAAGGAGATTTTAATCTCGTAGACCTTAATCCCAATTCAATTACTTATGGTGATAGTATTGGCCCTAGCGATTATTTAGATGAAATCTGTATAATATTTTTTGGGCATGAGTATTGAGGAACCTGTAGAAGTCGGTTCGGGCTTTTAAACACAGTTTATAACGATCTGATTTCCATGGGCGTCAATGATGTAGGGATAATTGGAGTTGGAAAGGACTCATACAATGAAGATCTTGATAATATGATAGCAGGCCGTGTAATACCATGGGTTGAAGACATTGAAGCTGATGGATACCCTGTTTGGGAAGACTATGACGCTGTGCAGAGAAGTACCTATTTTCTTGATAGGAATGGAGACCTCCTCTATCAGTTTAATATTACAACCTTAGACCCAAATGATCCAGATGATTATAATTACCTTATTAATTTGATCTTAGATTATAGAGCTTCGAATGGACCTGCAATAATTCGAGTGACACCAGGGGAGGAAGGAATTCAAAATGCAATCAATAATGCTGCTGATGGTGATATTATTTTAGTCGAACCAGGAGTGTATACAGGAAAAATTAATTTTTCAGATAAAAATATTACCCTCGCTTCATTGCTCTACTCAAGCTTTGAGGAATCAGAGTTGCAAGAAACGATTCTCGATGGTGGGGGGGAAGGTCCAGTTGTAAGTATAGACCAAGGACAAGATCAATCATCTATTTTATTAGGATTTATCATAGAATATGGAGATACACCAGAATCCGGCGGTGGTATTTTAATTGAAGACTCCAGCCCCACAATTGATCGTAATATTATTAGAAGAAACCATGCCGGCGCTTGTGGTGGATCAGGAGGAGGTATCGCTATTTTGGGAGAATCATACCCCCATATATTTGGAAATATGATCTACGAAAATTCTGTTTCTGGTGATTGTGATTGCCTTTGCTATTTTGGTGGAGGTGTTTATGTGGATGCTGCCTCATGGCCAATTGTAGGAGGCTCGATAACTCTTGGAAATACTTTCTATGAGAATACAAGTGATTTTGGGAATCAACTATATAGAGACCATTCAGGTGATACGACCAACTGGACTCCCATTTTTGCTCATCATAATACATTTGAATATTGTCCTCCTGCACCAAATGACATATTTCCTATAAATGGGTGGGATATTGAATTTTGTCATTATTTAGAGGTTGTCGAAGAGGATCATTACAAATTAGATAGCTTTGATCTATTTCCAAATTTTCCAAATCCATTTAACCCTATCACAAATATTAGTTTTTATTTAGAGCAATCAAATAATGTCGATATTACTATCTTTGACATAAATGGAAGAACCGTTAAAAAGAAGTCTCGGCTAAGACTTCCTCAAGGAAGCCATCTAATAGAGTGGGATGCGGGTTTATCTCCCAGTGGAGTATATTTTATTCAAGTAATGTCTGGTAATGATTCTCAAGTACAAAAGGTGATTCTTGTTAAATAAAAATTATTTTGCGGTTATTGCGATTTCATTTTCATTGGGTTCAGAAATTGAAAAACAACAAATGTCAAGGTCATTCATAACATTCGCAGGTGCCAAATTTAACTTAGTCCAAAATGGAAAATCCCAAAACCGGTATATCTGGATCCATGGAGATGAGCAAACAGCAAGAATGGCTCTAGATCATCATATCCAACATTTTGAAGGTCTAGCATTTTTTATTCAAAATGAAGATCGTGAGATTCCCTATGGGTCTACTATTATAGATCCAAATAGACTCTTTTCAAGAACAGGTACCTACCATGCCCTCAAAAAATTTCAACCTGGTTGGCGTTCAAGTTCAATGGAAAAGGCCCTCAATGAGATTGATTCAGACAGGGACCAGTTTTTAGATATATTAATGCCAGCAGAGAATGGTGTCTTGATCGCGGTGCATAATAACTTTCGTGGTTATAATGTAAGATCAGAAGAAAAGAAAAGCCAACGTGTTTCAATAAAGACGAACGAAAACCCTCGTGATTTTATAATTTGTACTGATGAAAATGATTTTGAAAAATTAGCAACTGGTCCTTACAATGTAGTCCTTCAAAATGTGTCTCCTGAAAAAGATGATGGCAGTTTATCGTGGGAAGCCTTGAGAAGAAAAACTAGATACCTTAATGTTGAGACAAGGCTTGGTTATCTTACAAAACAGAAAAAAATGTTAAGTTTTATTGAGGATAGACTGAATTGATCTAATGGGGAAATTTATTCAACAGTTAATTCGATGGATGCCACTTATTCTATTTTTTCTGCTTCTTATGGTTGACCGAAATAATATATATCATGTTATTGGATATATTACCTTACTTTTTATGTACTCAGCGGTACTGATCATGAGAGTTCTTTATGCAAAAGAGCAGTGGCATAAAGATTTTAATCCAGACAACATTGGTAGTAAATCATCGATAGAGAAAATGAGTGATCTTAAAAATGAAATAGATCTCAAGAATGCACCTAGGTCTGAAAGGTAAAGGTTAAATAAGTGTACTGCATAAAATAATTAGCTGAGATTTTTGAAAAACACTGGGAGTTATTATGAAAAAAATAGATTTTAGAAGCTTATTGATAGGTGCACTTGGTGCATCCTTATTTTTTGTTACCATTGGTGCTGAAGAAGGGGGTAACCTTGGAGATATTGTGGTTAACTCTATTACGATCAATGATGATGGACATGGGGGGTTTATTACTGCATATAATCAAAGCCAAAAAAGAACCCTCTATCTTGGGACAGGTAAGGATGAGAATGGGTATGTGCAGACCTATAATAAGTATGAACAACCAACGGCCTATATTGGATCAAATAGGGATATGGACGGGGTCATTGTATTGAATGACCGTTATGGAGCCTTAGGATTTAGTCAATCAGGGAAAAAATGAACGTTGGAGTCATATTTGTTATCCTTTTATTATTTGCGTTTATTAAAATACGTGAAAAATTTCAAGAATATGATGAATGATCACATTTAGAATTTTTAACTTAATTAGTAACTCTAACTATAGTTACTTTATTCATATTATGATAAATTTGGTCTATTAGAATCTATTAAAAAGAGATATATGAAACAAAAAACAAACATAGCTCTATTCGGTTTTGGAAGAATCGGTCGGAATATTTTTCGTCTAGGGTATGACAATCCAGCCTACAATTTTGTTGCGATAAGTGACTTTGGTTCAGCCGAAATATTGCACTATTTACTTTCCAGAGATTCGATTCATGGTTCCATGAAAGATGAGGTAGTCCTTGATGGTAATCACTTAGTCGTCAAGGACCAGTATACAAGAATAATAAGTGGCGGTGAGCCAGGAACTATACCTTGGGATGCGTATGATGTAGATGTTGTAATCGATGCCACAGGTCGGTTCTTAAAAAGAGAGGAACTTGCTAAGCATTTAGATGCCGGTGCTAAACGTGTTTTTACAAGTCAAAACCCAAAAGAAAAAATTGATCGATATGTGATTCCTGGAATAAATAAAACATCAATAGATATCTCAGACCAAATTATTTCAACTACCTCTTCCACAACTCAGGTCTTAGCTCTAATGGTCAAAATGCTTGATGAGTGTTTTGGCCTAGAGAGAGCAATGATGACAACGGTTCATGCCTACACCGCTGATCAACCGTTGTCAGATGCAGCAGGTCTTGATCTAAGGCGGAGTCGATCAGCTGTTGAAAATATTATTCCAAATACAACATCAGCTCCATCAATCGTTGAGGAGATCATGCCTCAATTCAAAGGTAAGCTTGATGGAATAGCTTTCAATGTTCCTGTTCCAAATGGCTCTTGTGTGGATTTGACAACAGAGTTAAGAAAAATCCCTACCGTTGAAGAAGCGAATGAAGCAATAAAAACATTCTCCGAAGCTTCATTAAATAGTATTGTCGGTTATACTGAAGACCCTATTGTTTCAAGTGATGTAACAGGTAGAGAAGAGACAATGGTATTTGATGCTAAGGCAACGATGATCACAAAAGATAAATTATTAAAAACTATTTGCTGGTATGATAATGGTTGGGGTTTTTCCAAAAGGATCCTTGATATGATTGATGCATATGCAGAAATGGAGGTAGGTGCATGAACGTTGCTATAAATGGATTTGGCAGAATCGGTCGCTCTGTATTTCGTATCTTAAATTCAAGACCAAATGTAAATGTTGTAGCTATCAATGATATCTTTGATAAAGGAGCATTAACATATCTTCTAAAGTATGATACGGTTATGGGACGATTCCCTGAATCTGTAATCCTAGAAGGTGATTATCTTAAGACAGAAAGCAAAACTGTTAAATTAATAGCAGAGCGTGAACCTGAAGCTTTGCCTTGGGGAGAGCTAGGTGTTGATGTTGTCATTGAATCCACGGGGATATTTCGACAAAAAAACCAACTTGAAAAACACCTAACGGCTGGTGCAAAGCGTGTCATACTAACTGTCCCTGCCAAAGATGAGATTGACTACACTGTTGTCTTAGGTGTCAATGATGATGGGTTAAAACCTGAGCACAAAATAGTATCAAATGCTTCATGTACTACAAATTGTCTTGCTCCAATGGCAAAAATTTTAAACGATGAATTTGGTATTGAGCTTGGTGTTATCAATACTATACATGCATACACAAATGATCAGCGATTGGCTGATGTGCCTCATTCAGATTGGCGCAGAAGCCGTGCAGCAGCAGAAAATGTCATTCCCACGACAACAGGTGCAGCTCGTGCGGTTGGTAAGGTACTGCCTGAACTAAATGGTAAACTGGATGGGATTGCGATGAGAGTCCCTGTCCCAGATGGTTCTGTTGTTGATTTTAATATACGGTTAGAAAAAGATGTAACTGTTAAAGATATAAATGATGCTGTATATAGTGCCTCTGAATCAGGGAGCTTAAAAAATGTATTAGAGTATTCAACCTTACCCATAGTATCAACAGATATAATAGGAAACCCACATTCTTCTATCTTTGATGCACCTTTTACAAGAGTTATAGAAGGAAATTTTGTAAAAACGCTTAACTGGTATGATAATGAATGGGGATATTCAAATCGGGTAGCGGACCTTCTAGAAAAACTATATAGTTTAGATTAGGTCTCTAATTCACTTATATTTTTGTACAGGTCTAGTACGCTTGGATCTGTAAGTGAATCTCGGTTGTTCACAGCCTCACCCTGGATAACTTTCTTTACTGCAACTTCAACTTTTTTTCCATTTATTGTATAAGGTATTCCTTTAATTTGAATAACTTTGTTGGGAACGTGCCTAGGAGAACAATTTGATCGAATCATTTTTTTAATTTTATTAACCATATTTTTATCTAATGCGTGACCCTCTCTCATTATGATAAAAAGTATAATTCGTTGGTCTCCTTTCCAGTCTTGCCCAATCACTAAGCTATCATCTATATCTTTCATAGAGTTCAATACCCTATAAATCTCAGCAGTTCCAATCCGAACACCTCCAGGGTTTAGTGTAGTATCACTTCGTCCAAATATTTTGATTCCACCATTTTCTGATATCTCTATAAAATCACTATGATGCCAGATATTAGGAAAAGTTTTAAAGTAAGCGTCATGATATTTTTTTCCACCAAGATCATTCCAAAAATAGATAGGCATAGAAGGGAATGCCGTAGTACAGACGAGCTCACCTTTTTGGTCTATTATAGACTGTCCTGCCTTATCATATGCCTTTATATCCATTCCTAATCCTTTGCATTGGAGTTCACCTCGTTTAACTGGTAGCATTGGGTTTGCGATCGCAAAACATGAGATTATATCAGTTCCTCCTGAAATAGATCCTAAGAGAACATCTTTTTTAATATTCTCATAAACATAGTCGAAACTTTCATCTACTAAAGGTGACCCGGTAGAAAGGATAGTATGGAGTTTTGAAAGATCTGCAATGTTTTTTGGAAATATTCTATTTTCTTTGCAGGCATCTAAATATTTTGGGCTGGTACCAAAAATTGTAATACCTAATTCTTCAGCCATTTTCCATAGTGAATTTCCATTTGGATAAAATGGCGAGCCGTCATACAGCACTAAGGATGAACCAATTGATAAAGAAGAGATAAGCCAGTTCCACATCATCCATCCTGATGTTGTAAAATAAAATAGACAGTCTTTCCTTTCCAGATTACAATGGAAATTTAATTCTTTGAGATGTTGTATAAGTGTACCTCCAGCTGAATGTACAATTGATTTTGGCAGACCTGTTGTGCCTGATGAATACATGATGTATAATGGATGATCAAAGGGGAGTTGTTCAAATTGAAGGGGGGCTGGAGAGTTAGAAATAAATTTGTGATAAAGGACTCCATTAATGATATTTGAAAGGTCTGGAGACTCATTTGTGTATTCTATAACAATTGCTTTTTGGACACTTGGAAGTCCTTTTAATATCTCACTTAATTTTTCAATGCAGTCATATGAATTACCGTTATAATTATATCCATCTGAAGAAAATATAACTTTAGGCTTTATCTGTGAAAAGCGATCTAAAACACCTTTGGTTCCAAAATCAGGTGAGGCAGAGCTCCACACTGCGCCAATTGAAGCGGTTGCTAACATTGCTATAACGGCTTCAGGTATGTTTGGAATAAATCCAACTACACGATCACCTTTCTCAACCCCGATTTCTCTTAATGAATGAGCGAGCCTCTCAACTTCATTATAAAGAATGCCATATGTTATGATTTGAAGAGGTTTTTCTTCACTTTTAAAATAGATAGCCGGATGTTCATCTTGAAAGCGGAGTAAGTTTTCAGAATAATTTAATCTTGCTCCCGAAAACCATTTTGCCCCAGGCATTTTAGTTTTATCATCGATAACATTAGTATATGGTTTTGAATATTTAATGGAACAACAGTCCCATATTTCTGACCAAAACTCTGATGTGTAATTTATAGACCACGCATGTAGATCATCATAGCTACTTAATTCTGTTCCATAATTATTATTTACGTGGCTTATTAGTTTAGCCATTTTTGTTTTTTCAGGCTGCGTCGGTCTCCAAAGTATATTTTCCATAATTAATATAAAATTTATTTATATAGATAAATTAATCTCTTTAGAAAAATATATATACTGAAACCTTGAAAAATATAAGATTATTATCCTATCGAGGTACCGGTAGGTTTATTGACGAATAAATGAATTTGCTCATATAAGTTTTTATAATAATCTTTTCGGTCCATAAATTGATAAATATTAGGTATACGTTTTTCTAGTGAATTACGATTTGAAATAAGATAAGTCTGCATTCTCTTATCCCCAAAGCCGTGCATACTTGCATGTCCTCCCCACATAGGATTTAGTTCTATAAAAAGAGGTTGCCCATCAAGTAAGAAAAATTCTACAGCACCCAAATTGCACCCGAGTGATTCAGCTGATTTTATTACAGTATCCTTAAGATTTGGCATTTCATTGCAAAGGTGCTCGTTTAGTTGAATAAACCTGTCTAGATCGTTATGGTCCATGTCTACATTATGAAAAATATCACGCTTACTTGTTACCGCATAAAATGATAAAATTTTTCCAAAAAGAATATGCACTCGATAAAGGTCTTGGTAATTATTTTCCTGGACAGGTGAAATAAATTTTACAGCTATTATTCGAGTAGCTCGTCTTGTAAGAAAAAAACTTTTACATCGATTGATCAAGATAGAGAGGGTTTCCTCTATCTCTTTTTCTGTAGATGAGGTATCGAGTATAAACATGCCATTACTGGCTGTTTCATTATTTGTACGTAGAAAAATCTTTTTATTTTTTCTAATAAAAAAAGATATATCCTGGATGGTCTCATTAAAGTATTTTTGTACTGACTCTGGAACTATTGTTAAGTGATCAGGGCATTTAATATCATTTTTTTTCCAGAGATCAAATGATATATCTTTACAGTCATAATTATCAAAAATACAAATATCATTAATAATTGGAATTTTTTTCCTTCTATTTTTAATGCGTTTTTCAATAACCTGTCTTTGATGATCTGTAGTGTGTTCAGGGCGTACACGTACCCAGATTACATCTGCATTATTTATTGATCGTACCTGTTTAATCTTTTGATAAGCATCTCTAAGCCCTTCAGACTCCAATTTTCTACGATTTTCAAGGTGACTTAGTCGATAGCGTCGAAAACCAATTCCTTGTTTTTTACCAATAAAATAGATTTTAGTTCTTTTCAAAATAATTAATTTTTATTTAATGTTTGAATTAAATGGTTCGCACAGAGTTCAGAGCTAGATTTTTGGCTCTGGTAAATAAATTTTTCCCTAAATTTATTTTGATCTCTTTCATCATGAATTTTAGTATCAGTTAATTTAATAGCTTTATGAAGTTGTTCTGAATCGGTAATGACAGAGCCATAGTTCCACATATAAAAATCTTCTTTATTTTTCCAGTCAATACCATGTGCATTAATAAAAATACATGGACGGGGTTTATTAATGATCCATTCAGTTACCATGCTACTTACATCTCCGATATAGATATTTGCAATATCTATATATGTACCTTCTAACAATCTATCACTTTCGAGATCAATAAGGATATTATCTGAATATTTACCAGAGGATTCAATCTTGTATCCCAATTTAGATGCTTTATGTTTAACTAGAGGGTGAGGAGAAAATATTAGGTTATAATTCAAATTTTCTTTAAAAAAATCTAGAATAACATTTCGCCATTTTAGATAAGAGGATAACTTAATATCCCAATGTGGATTGTAATAAAATATTGGATTATTATTATTAAATAAGGTGGTATTGATAGACCTTTTTTTGTTTAGCCAATCAATCTTAGGGGTCCCCACCATTATGAGCTGATTGTCGACACAAACTTTTTCCGTTATTAGTCTCTTTCTATGATATTCTCCAGGAATAAATAAATGATCAAAATCACCCAGTTTTGGTTCAAAACCGTAAGCTCGAGTACCTGTCCCATGGTATAAATAAAAGATAATTGGTTTAGTAATACTATTCTTCTTTAAGTGTAGCATCAGCTCATGACTTGTACCGATAACGGCTTCAGCATTTTTAAGCTGTGGAACAATTTTTTTTATTCGAGTATAAACAGGGGGATATACTTTACCACGATATCCTTTAAATCGATATCTTAAAGGGACGGGGATGTCTAATAAGGTAGTATTGTGGATATTAAATAGTTTTTGTGCACTCTTAATAATTCTAGTGTTCGTTGGATTGCCAGAGACTAAAATGGTTCGATACTTATTTTGCAAAGAAGCAAATTTTAGTGCGGGCCCAATAAGGTGATACACGTGGTGTGGACCATTTATAAATAAAAAAAATACGCACCCTTTTTGGTATCCTAACTTCATAATTAACAATCTCCTCTTCAGGATCAATTAATAATCCAGATAAATTTAGTAGCTATTTTATACTATAATTTTCACCATATTCTTTCAATAGAATAATAAGACTATTTTGAGCTTATTTTTTTCATCAATTATATGTAATTAAAACTTTATTGATCGTTTTCTCTAAGCTATGAAAAAAGTAATTCAGATCTTCATATGTCTGTTCAAAATTGACGGTGACCAATCTGATGCATGATTTAGACCCAATTTTTGCATAATTAACCATTAATTCACCATCCGTAATTAGAGATTCTCTAACTTTGATGGTGAGACTATCCCACTCTCTCTCGTCAAGCTCACTTGGTTCAATACGGAAACATATATTTAGAGATTCAACAGCTGAGACCATTTTCAAATTGGAGATTTCCTGTATTCTTGTTTCAGCGTACTTAGCTAATGTAAATAGATGGTTAATCCTTTTTTCATATCCATTATCACCAAAATATTTCCAGGTTAGCCAGAGCTTAAGAGAATCTACTTTCCGTCCACACTGTAATGAATATATTCCCAGGTCCATTCCTTGATGATCCTCTCCATGGAATAAATAATCTGTACCCTCCACATCATTAATCGTTTGGAGCATCTCTTTTTCTTTTAATAAAATAACAGAGCAGATCAAAGGTATACCCATCATTTTATGACAGCACCAAGTGAAAGAATCAGATCGTTCACTCCCCTCAAGTAAATATTTATGTTTCCCTGATAGAATTACTGACCCTCCCCATGATCCGTCTACGTGAAACCAAATTTGAAACTCATCACAAATGTCAGCAATATAGTTTAAGGGATCAAAAACACCCCTGACCGTTGAGCCTGCAGTTGCTCCTACAAAAAATGGTTTTTCACCTTTAGAGATCGAATTATTTATCATTTGGCGTAGTACCTTAATATTCATGTGTCCGGCCTCATCACAGGGTACTTTTTTTATCTGATCTGTACCTATTCCTAATTGATATGCTGCTTTTATAAATGAATAGTGAGACTCATCAGAAACAAAAGCGACAAGCCTATCATTTTTAAACAGTCCTTTTGATTTGATCAAAGGGTTAATCTTTTGCCTTGCTGAAAGCATTGCAACAAGGTTTCCATTACTTCCACCAGTCACAAAAGTTCCAAATCCATTCTGATATCCGATCAGTGTTGTCATTTTTTTAATAAGTTCCTGTTCGATAAGAGTCGCTATTGGACTCATTTCAAATGTATACATTGAACTATTTGTTATAGCGGTAAGAATCTCACCAAGATATCCAATCGGAGAAAAACCTGAAAATAATTGATTATAGAATTTTGGACTATCTGTTTTTACGCTGGTAGAAAGATAGAGGTCTATAAATTCACTAATTTCCCTAAGATCTGTCTTATTACTAAGCTTAAGATCTAATTTTGATTTATTAATTTTAGGTTTTACTAATTCATCATTTTTATGAACCATGTGTTCAGTGATTCGATCATGGATCTGTCTAATAAATTCTATTTCTTTTTTTGTCGGCATTAATTAATTAGTAGTTATCTGTTTCTAAAATATTATTTAATACGAAGCTATCAAACGATCCACTTATATTTAATTATAAGAGCCAATCTATTATTAAGAATAAATTTGTATAATATCGGTTAAGGTAAAATCAAATTTAATAGACAGAGTCATTTATTACATATAAAGACTATTATTTTTTTTTAAATTGTACATTCAAATGTATAAATTTTAAATCTATTTTATGAAAATTGCATTTTTAACAGCAGGTGGGATTGCACCTTGTTTATCTTCATCCATTGGCGCTTTGATCGAGAGGTATAATGATCTCGCACCTGATGCTGAATTAGTAGGCTATCTAAATGGATATAGGGGCTTATTAATTGGGGACTCAGTCGTATTTCCCAAAAAAGTAAAAAATAATTTTTCGGCTTTGTATGATTTTGGTGGTAGTCCTATTGGTAACAGTCGTGTAAAGCTTACAAATATTGAAGATTGCATTAAACGTGGCTATATACAAGCAGGTGAAGATCCCTTGAAAGTTGCTGCCGATCAGTTAACAAAAGATAAAATTAATATTCTTCATACAATAGGTGGTGATGATACCAATACCATGGCAGCTCAGCTATCGTTATACTTAAAAAAGAATGGATATGATCTTACTGTAGTTGGACTGCCAAAGACGGTTGATAATGATGTGTTCCCTATCACTCAAACTCTTGGTGCATGGACAGCTGCAGAGCAAGGAGCTCTTTTTTTTGAAAACATTGTTAATGAAAATACAACAAGTGCACGTCAATTAATTATTCATGAGGTAATGGGAAGAAATTGTGGCTGGCTTACGGCTCAAACTGCTTTTGATTATCGCCAGAGAATGTCTCGAAGAACCTTTCTTCCAGACATGTTAATCACTAAAGCTAGGTGGGATATTGATGCCATTTATATTCCGGAAAAAGATTTTGATTTCCAACATGAGGTAGACCGACTAAAAACTAAAATGGATGAGAAAGATGGAATTAATATTTTTCTTAGTGAAGGTGCTGGCTTAGAAACAATTATTAGAGAAATTGAGAGTCGGGGCCAAGAAGTCCCTCGTGATGCTTTTGGACATGTCAGGCTAGATGAGATCAATCCGGGACAATGGTTTGCTAAACAATTTGGAAAAGCTTTAAATGCTGAAAAAGTTTTAGTCCAGAAGAGTGGGTACTTTGCCCGTTCGGCTAAGTCAAATCAACGAGACCTTGATCTAATTAAACGTTCAGCATTCTTTGGTGCAGAAAAAGCGATGTCTAACAAAAGTGGTGTAGCTGGTTTAGATGATTCACATGGCCAAGATTTAAAATTAATAAAATTTGAACGTATCAAAGGTGGAAAACCATTTGATATTTCTTTGGATTGGTATCAGTCTATGATAAATGATATCGGACAACTTTAAATAAAGAGGAAAATAATGTCATACTCACTTAAACCTGGTGTTGTAACTGGAGAAGATTACCTAACCTTACTGAAAGCAGCTAAAGAAGGTGGCTATGCTCTTCCAGCTGTAAATGCAGTCGGAACAAACTCTGTGAATGCAGTTATGGAAGCTGCTGCAAAAAATAGATCAGATGTTATCGTTCAATTCTCAAATAGTGGAGGACAATTCTATGCGGGCAAGAGTCTCTCTGATGCATTCGAGGCAAAAGTTTTTGGCTCAATTTCTGCCGCACAGCACATACATCTTTTAGCTGAAAAATATGGTATCTGTGTTGTTCTGCATACCGACCACGCAAATCGAGGCCTGATCCCTTGGGTCGAAGCCTTGGTTGATCACAGCCAGGATCATTTCGAAAAATTTGGCAAACCTCTTTTTAGTTCTCATATGTTAGACCTTTCAGCAGAAGATATAGATTTTAATTTATCTGAATGCAAGCGCCTGCTCAAGCGAATGGCTCCAATTGGGATGAGCCTAGAGATTGAATTAGGAGTCACTGGAGGTGAAGAAGATGGAGTCGGCTCTGATGATGATATTGGTGCAGATAATCCTCTTCTATATACGCAACCTGAAGATTGCCTGAGGGCATGGGAATTATTGTCTCCAATAGGGCACTTTAGTTTGGCGGCGTCATTTGGGAATGTTCATGGTGTTTATAAGCCAGGTAATGTGAAACTTCGTCCTGAGATATTAAAAAATTCTCAAGACCTTGTTGAAAAAACTAGTGGGACAGTTTCTAAACCTTTGGACCTCGTTTTTCATGGTGGTTCAGGTTCTGAAAAGTCAAAAATAACAGAAGCAATCTCATATGGTGTTTTTAAAATGAATATTGACACTGATACACAATTTGCATTTTCAAAAGCAGTTGGTGAATATGTTAAAGATAATTCTAAAGCGTTTAAACATCAGATCGATCCAGAAGATGGTACTCCATATAAGAAACAGTATGATCCTAGAAAATTTCTTAGAGCAGCCGAAGAATCGATGGTGGAAAGATTAGATGAAGCATTTTTAGACCTTGGATCAGTTGGTAAGACATTAGCAACTAAATAACATAAAATTGATAGACCCTAGGATTAGCTGGGTTATATCAAAATCCAACTACCAATTGGAAAAAGGCCGAGTAGAGAGGTTCATATTATAATACCGTTCATCATTGGAAACCTCATCTCCTATCCATTCAGGTTTTTCAAAACTTTCATCTTCGGAGTCTAGTTCGATCTCAGCAACCACGAGTCCTTCATTTTCACCATGAAACTCATCAACCTCCCAGGTATGCCCTTGAAATTCAACATAGTGACGTGTTTTATGGATCATTGAATCTTTACAAAAATATTTTTGAATTTCTTGTGCATCTTGCTCTGGAATAAGAAACTCATATTCCAATCTTGAAAGGCCGATGGCATTTCCCTTGATGGTCAAATAATATTCAGTTCCTTTTTTTCGAATCCGCACCACTTTATGTTCATCGTTGATTAAATAGCCCTGCGTAATTTGTTCGGATTTTTTTGCAAGTTGAAAGGGTGTCTCTTTCACTAAAAATTTACGTTCTATTTCAATCGCCATATTGATTCTTTTTACTCGCAATGAGATAATATATAATAGAGATAATGATTCCTGGATAAAAGGGCTCAATTCCAAGGAATGGATTCCCATCTATGTAGGATTTAACAAACCATAATAGTGAAACAATAACTGGACTTAGTATCCATTTTACCGCCGTATGGTCATTGAATGTAGGCCTGGTTTTTAATAAGGTAACGATAAATGGTAATATTAGACCTGGTATCAAAATTGAGCCTATCGTATAAAATAATTTTACGACAGATGGTAATGAGAATGCTAGTAATACAGATAAAAATGAAATTATTACTAACCCTTTTTTAATCAAAGGGACAGGGTCAGAGTTCTGGTCTGTCCTCTTGATCCGCCATAGAATATCTCGACCAAGTGTTATAGCACTTACTAAGCTTAATGAATCGATAGTGGACATAATGATAGCGATAAGACCAGTTATAAATAGTCCTAAAAACCCAACGGGTAATATTAATGCACCTAGCAAAGGAAAAGCCAATAGAGGCTGGTCTGTATTTATCAAATTAACTGTATAGAGGCCACTAATAATTGTCAAACAATCAAAGACAGCCCAGAAGCTTATTGAAATAAGGATTCCTTTTCTAGCGGTCTCAGGAGAATCTGAAGCGGCGCATCTTTGAAAGAATCCAGGGTCAATAAACGTCCATGCCGCGATAAAGAACCAGGCTAGAACATATTGGGCAGTATTCCCACCAAATGGTTCGAGATACTGTTTTGGTAATTGAGTCAGCATTTCATTTGGTGTTCCTATCTCAAAACAAAGAAATCCAAAGATTATAAAAAATCCAAGAAACATGAATATGAATTGTATAATGTCAGTTTTTACTACCGCTGAGAATCCGCCGTTCCAGATATAGGTCACACTAAGAAGACTAGTGATTATTAAGGAAATCCCTAGCTCAAGACCAAATAAAAATTGAAGTAATATTCCCATGCTCAATATGTATGGAGCGGGGCTAGCCAAAAAGGTAATCAATAATGCTGAGATTATTCCTGAATTATTACCAAAGTGATTTCGAAAATGATCCGGAATTGATACCAGATTCATTTGGTTTATTTTAGGAGCTATCCAAAAAGCATATGCCATTGCAAATAGGTAATAGGGTAATGAAAAAATAAACCAAGTTTGGATCCCGTAAAGGAATGTGTTCTCACCGATGCCTAGGATAGCTCCGTACCAAGTGGTAACCAATGTCGCGATAAAACCACCTAAACTTAATTTCCGACCTGAAAGAATAAACTCATTCTGTGATACAGGTTTTTTATTTTGTTTATAGACACCAACCCAGATCAGGCCAATGATATACAATCCAAGAATGCTCCAATCAAAAACATGAAACTGTTTCATTATTTGTTGGTCTTGTATGGCTCGTCGATATTAAAAAACACCCAAACTAATTCTTGTGAATTAATTGAAAATTCATGCCCCTTTGCAATATTGCTTATACCATGTCCAGGTGATCTCAATATGGTCGACTTAAGAGGGAACTCTAGCCCTGATGTGGTAATCTTAATGTTCTCACTTGTGGGTATGATTGAAATTCTTTGCCCTGGATATGTTTTAAAATTAGTATCGCTCTTTATGCATTTGATCATAGAATAATTTGTGTAGTATGTTATATCTATACGATTGGAAAATGATTTAATTATTAAAAGAGTATTCATTGCATGGTCATCCCTTCCCCCCGAAAATCCGATTAAAGATAATTCTTTAATCCCAAATTCGATGCACCATTCTAAACTTTTTTCTAGATCGGTCTTCGACTGATCATTCAGTCTGAAAAAATTAGTTTTATATGTTTCGATATCAGATTCTATGGAATCCATATCGCCAAGTATAAGTTTTACTTTAAGACCTAGTTTAATGATTTTATCAACGCCACCATCTACGCAGATAATAGATTTTGATTCAAAAAGTTTTTTGAGTACGAAAGGTTTTTCTGGAGTCTCACCATTTCCATATAATATTATAGGTCTCTTAAACCTTAAGTTTTTGTTTAGCATGATATAAATTACAAAAAGGTAATTATTGGTAGAACGAATTCCATTCTTTATAAGTATAGCTTAAATTTGTCGTCTTTATTATGATGAATCTTAAAATAATATCCAAAACCCTTTTTGATTTCGACTCTCATTATCCACGGACGATTATTGCGGGTGTCTTCCTTATTACAATCA
>Ga0209035_10000197_pt1 | contig 23953 bp, 21 predicted proteins | sample MarorgKNORR_S2LV_6_FD_188220 | JGI IMG/M metagenome (GOLD analysis project Ga0209035, IMG submission 188220) | Marine microbial communities from the Southern Atlantic Ocean, analyzing organic carbon cycling - AAIW_A/KNORR_S2/LV (SPAdes) (version 2) | ecosystem: Environmental > Aquatic > Marine... | reverse complement strand
CAATTTGAGAGTAAAGTGCATCCATATCAGAGTTATAATTAAAAACTTCGCCATCAGGCCAGATTAAACGATAAAAAGGATCTATCGGAATAAGCTCAATATAATCCTCCATTTTCTTATCAGTTAGATCAAATAGTTCTTGAAAGATATGAGGTGCTGTAATAACTGTAGGTCCAGCATCAAAATGGAAGCCCTCTTCTTCATAAAAATAAGCTCTGCCACCTGGTTTATCTCTCTTTTCAAAAATTACAGTATCTAAACCTGAAGCCTGAAGTCTAATAGCAAGCGCCAGACCACCAAATCCGCTTCCTATAATTGCAACCTTTTTATTCATTCCTATATATTGCCTTTAGTGCATTACTAATTTTTATAGGTGGTTTAAAACCATCCATCATCCCAATCATCATTTTTATTTTTTCAAAAAATGAATACTGTCTAGAATAGAATTTAGCTATTAAAGATTCTGGCAATGTATAAACACGTTGTAAAATCTTATACCTAGCGGCAGGTTCACACCCCCAAAAAAGCATTCTATTTAGCATTCTAAAAAATTCGTCTCTTTTCCATGATTGGATTGAATATTGCTTAATATCAGCAGCAATTTCATTACTTTTATTGAAAAGTTTATCGGTAATAAGATCAGCAATCATGACAGCATGTGGCAGTGAGTAGCCTGTCGTTGGGTGACATAAGAGTGCTTTCATCCCAATCATTTCAACCTCCTTGTCAATAAAACGAGAATAATTACCATTCAAGATAATAGGCAGTACTCCTTTTTCTCTATTTATAATCTTATAGTCTTGCCAACCTTTGTTATCCATATATTTGATGATCTCTGCTAAATACTCTTCTTCGTCTATCTTCATATTATCGCTGTATCTAGTGTCCTCAACTAACAATCTCTTATCAGTAAAAGGTAGTGTATAGATAAATCGGTAACCATCAGTCTGTTCAACTGAAGCATCCATCAATATAGGACTCTCCAAGTTATGAGGTTTATTTAAATCAATCTCAATTCCTACAAATTTTTGATACGCAATAGAGATATCTTCAGAAGGTGAGTAGCCCATTGCATCGATAATTATATCTGCTTCAATCAATGTGCCATCATCCAGTTTTGCTACTTTATTATTTAAATAGTTGATGGAGCTATTGAAAAGAACATGACTGTCAATGAGAGGCATCAATTTTTCATGCATATCAATCGAAGCGATCGTGTTGTATCCTTTTTTAATAGTTCTAGAGTAGCTTGGAAAAACAACATTATGCTCATTCCAACGATATGATATTAAAGGAGAGAGCCATTCCAATTGAGAGTTACTTATATCAGTCGTATGAAATGACCAATTATGATTACCTCCCAACTGATTATCTTTCTCAACTACTAAGAAGTCGAAATCAGATGATAATGATTTAATCCGGTAAGCAAGCAAACAAGAGGCGAGTCCACCTCCTGCTATTAGTAGTTTGGTCTTAATTGTCTTCACTAAAGCTAATCCGCCATATTTTACCACCTACATCGTCCGTAACAAGAATAGCGCCATCATTCATTTCAGTTATACCAACAGGCCTACCATGAATTTCTCCCTTATTAATGTCGGCAATAAAGCCCGAAAGAAAGACCTCTATCTCACCCGTTGGGTAACCATCTTTAAAGGGGATAAAAATAACATCGTATCCAACCAACTGAGAAGTAGAAACACCCCCTCTCCTTGCAATAAAGGCTCCATGTTTGTACTTAGGATCAATATTTTTTCCACTATGAAACAATAATCCCAGTGGAACCGTATGAGCACCAATAGGTAAATCCGGCACTCTTGACTCTGTTAGTGCTTTTTTTACTTGTAAAGGATTTAGCTTCAACTGAGTTGGATCAGGATAGATCCCATAGTAAACGTAAGGCCAACCATAGAATTCTCCATCAATCACTTCAGTAAAATAATCAGGTGGTAATGATTCACCCAACCCATCTCTTTCATTAACTGTGGTCCAAAGTTTTTGATTAATGGGGTCATAGGCCATTCCTACTGGATTTCTAAGGCCTGTTGCAAGCAATCTTTTTCCAGAACCATCCAAGTTAATCTCCCAAATGGATGCACGTTCATTATGATCTGTTCCTTCTGCATTAACATTCGTCCCAGAACCAACTGCGACTAATATCTTGTTCAAATCATTATTTAAAATAATATTTCGCGTCCAATGATTATTAGGAGGTCCTGTTGGTATATCTATAATTTTCTGAGGTTCAGAATTAATTTTAAAATCTTGAAAATTAAATTTTAAGATTGCATCGGTGTTAGCAACATACAGTTGTTCTTGAAAATAAATCATTCCAAAAGGTTGATTCAAATCAGTGATTATCGGTTGAGCCTGATATTTTCCTTCACTATGACTGATTTCAATAATGTTATTAGGTGAAGGTCCAAATACATTCATTTTTGAGAGTATCTTTACTGTCTCTGGAGGCAAACCTGGTAATGATTCTGTTCTTGATTGAGCTACCAGTATACTGTCATTAGGAAGCACCAATAACCATCTTGGTGAGCTCAAATTATCTGCAAATAAATCTACCTTAAAGCCTTTTGGTGCTTTTAAATTGATGGGTGTTTGCTTAATTAATTTTGGTAGCCTCATAACTGAAGGCCCAACATCAGGTAATTTTGGTGGCATCGGTTGGCTTAAAAGGTATTCATTACTGAATACCAAGTAAATTATGACAGGCAGGTAAAGAAACTTACTTTTCATGGGTTTTTTTATTCATGGGCAACCCATCAGCTGCCCATGATTGTTTTACAAAGCCCAAATAAATATGGGCTTTTTTATTTACATATATTCTGCTCTATACCAATCATTAATGTCATCACCAGTAGTAAGTAATACATCATCATGGCTAGCAATATATTCAAAGGCTCTTTTTAGATGTTTGAATTTATTAGGCTGACCAACATGGAAGGTATGCAAACAAATTGGCATACATCTAGCATTGGTAGCACCTTCTTCATAAAGAACATCAAATTGATCAACGATCATATCACCAAAAGCTTCGGAAGAAACACCCACTCCAGAATGTCCTAGAAAAGCAGGAATATCATTTAATTCAACCGTATAAGGAACGGCAATAAGATTATTATTCGGTGTGTTAAATTTGAAAGGATGATCATCGGCTGTGTAATCGCAAAGATATTCAACCCCATTCTCCTCAAGAATTCTAGGAGTATTATCAGTGTGAGTAAGAAAAGGACTGAGCCAACCTTTTGTTTTTCTACCAATTGCTTCTTCCATTGTGTTACAAACGGTGCTGATGATTTCGCGTTCTCTCTCTTCACTTAAGGGAGTATGACCGCCCTGGCCATCAGGAGCATTTCCGATAAAGTTTGCTGGTGCATTATTGATACCATGACCAATAAAAGCCCAATTGCTGGCTAATGCTTCCTCAACTATTCTAGGATACTCTCTAATAATTTCTGAATTCAAACAAACCGTTGCTCTCATTCCAAGTTTATCCATCAACTCTTTCATTCTCCATAAACCCACTCGATTACCATAGTCTCTCCAACCATAATTCAATGGGTCAGGAGAAAATCCAGCTGTACCAGGTATTAGAGATGTTCCAGCTATTGCTGCTGGAAAATGCTCAATATTAAGATAAGGCATTACTGCAACTCTTGCACCATCTGGTAACTTGAAAGGCTCACGATCAATGATCGGAATATAATCATAATGCCTACTTTGTGTTAAATCACTCATTCTAAATTCCTCTTAATTAATTAAAAACTATTTATAAATTATTGAGATAGTCCATAGCTACATCTTTACCAATCACATCTCCATACTTTGCATTGATATCAAATAAATTAGCTTCATGCGGTCCTTCAGCCCTATCTCCAATACACTCTCTTACACACATGGGTCGAAAACCATGTTGTACGCAGTCAACAGCTGTGGCTCTAATGCAACCCGAAGTAGTGCAACCGGTGATTATAAGTGTATCAACATCCAAGCCATTTAGTGTTGCAACCAATGAAGTGCCAAAGAATGCACTGGCATATTGTTTTACAATCACTAGCTCCCCTTCAGCAGGTTCCATGCCCTCACAAAACTCTGCATAAGGATTACCTAAAACGAGATCTTTGAGCACAGGCGCTTTCTTAATCCAGATACCACCTTCTGGATAATCTGGTGGTGTGTATAAAACTCTTGTATGAATAATAGGAACCCCTTTCGATCTTGCTAAAGCCAATATATCTGGCATTTGAGCTACGCAATCAATAACCCCTGGGGCATACAATGCAGAACCCTCAGTGGTGTAACCTTGTAATAGATCTATAACAATAAGTGCTGACTTTTTCCCAAAACCTAGTCCATGGTCCCAAACACCCGCATAATTATCTTGTGTTGATTCATCTGACATATTGAAAATCTCCTTTTTCTTTGTTAATAAGCCCACTAAATTTCTTTAAGGGTGAACTGTTAATAATAGTAGATATTTACTCTTTTGTTAATGTTTTGTTGAAATGAAATAACCCAAAAGATAAAGCCAAGAAAGCTAAAGGAGCAGATATAATATTGACAATCATAATAGATTGCCCAACATCTAGAGGGTTTTCAAAAATATAATCGGTAATAAAACCAATGCCTGTGGTAGCAATAGCTGCTGTCAATAAATTCATAAAGAGCATATAAATTGCACCCGTTTGTGCTCTTAGCTGATTGGGCGAAATAATTTGTAAGACAATTGGTCCAATTGCAAGAGGCATACTGACTAGGAAAATAAATGGGCACAGCAGAATTATTGTCGCGTCTATATCTGATATAGAGGAAACAAAAAGAGTAAAGGGCACAGGCGCGATTGCTGCAATTAAACCCACTCTAAAAAAACTGTCTTTATAATTTCTTCGTTTTAGGAAATCAACCAACCAACCACCAAAAAAAACTCCCGAACTGGAAAGAAAAAATAGAATTAATCCTAGAATTTTTCCACTCTCACCTATTGTAAGGTCATGAATTCTCTGGAGGTAAGTCGGATACCAGGTAAAAATAGTAGTAATAGGGATTGCAAGCATGCTAAATCCTATAAAAATAGAAATATAGACTTTCCAGTTTTTAATCATATATTTAATTGCATCTCTTATAGAAACAGTTTCCCCTAGATCCTTTTTAATGCCTGTTCTTTTTGGTTCTTTCACAGTTAACATTACAAGCGCCATTAAAACACCAGGAAGCCCCACTATGATGAATGCCAGTTGCCAAGGCTGTAGCTCGCCTAAAAAAGGCAATGAGGTGGCATTGGAGTTAACGATTAAACCAACAATCGCTCCCCCAATAATAAAAGCAATACCACTACCAAACAATGCTCCAGATTGATAAACAGCAATCGCTTTGCCCAACTTTTCTTCAGGAAAGTAGTCAGCAATCATAGAATACGCTGCTGGGGAAAGCGTTGCTTCTCCCACACCAACTCCGACTCTTGCTAAAAATAGTTCTATAAAGCTTCTAGCAAGGCCACAAACCGCTGTCATGATACTCCATAAAAAGATCCCTATAGAGACGATTATTTTTCTGCTCTTTGCATCAGATAATCTGGCTATGGGTATTCCAACTACGGTGTAAAATATTGCAAAAGCAAGTCCCATGAGAAGACCCATTTGAGTATCCGATATCCCTAAATCCTTTTGAATAGGGATCACGAGAAGGCTCATGATAATTCTATCCACAAATGATAAAACATAGGCTAATAGCAATACAATTACGGCATACCAGGCCGATAATGAGCTAGGAATTTCTCTTACAGAAACAGTATTCATTGAGGATTATTATTTGCTGATTTTATAAACATTGCAATGTCCTGAATTTCTTCTTCAGGCATCCAAGCAAAACCAGGCATAACCCCACCTGATAAAGTATCACTGGAATTAGGCATGCGTCCTTCTTTAAGAAAAATAACAATTTCATCAACATTCATCTTTTTTAGAAACATTGAATCTTTAATAGATATCCCTAAACCGGGTATACCTTCTAAATTAGAACCATGACAAAAAACACATCGATTGTCATAATTATCATTGCTAACATTATTATCAGGCTCTTCAGTTTTTTCCGCATTGGCAGTGGCAATAATTTCGAACGATCTCGAAGACATACCAAAAGGACTGACTGGGTTTTTATCTTTTTTAATTAGATTTGCCGATAATACATCTTCTTTCAGAAAACCCGGTGCAGTTAAGCTAAATGCAGCAATGGAGAGAAATGCGATCATCAATGAGGAGGCCACTACAATAGAGTGCTTGGTAATATTGAGTTGAATTTTTGGTAGTGAATTAATGAATGTAATGATAAGAATACTGGTGCACAATAATACTCCAATATGCAAAATAAAGATGAGCATCTCAGGAGACCATTGACTGCCTTGATGATAGATATCAGTGATGCTTAATGCTGAGCTCTGTGACATTGGTTCAATCGATGAATAGGCCCACTGGAGGTCAAAATAATTTTGTATAGCGGTAAAAAGACTCGCTGTTATTGCAAAGCCTAGTGCATAACCTGATTGCCTCAGAACACCGAAGAGTCCAGAGACCATACCAGCTCTTTCTGGAGGTGCACTGGATAACATCAGATTGTTATTGGGTGAGAAGAATAAACCCGTTCCAGCTCCAATCAATGCCATGGCAGGCAATATAGAAAGCACAGTTGAATCAGCCGATACTAGGAAAAGACAAAGATAACCAATTGCAGTAATTAATGCACCCATCATGCATAATTTCTCAGGTCCAATTTTATCGGACTTTTTGCCTGCGATCGGACTAATTAGTAAAGTTGCCAAAGCAGCCAAGCCTAATGCTAAACCTGCATCCCAAGCTTTCATCTCTAGGCCACTGATCATAATAATTGGTAGTATAAAAAGATAAACAGGAAAACTGGCAAACACAGAAGCAAAAGCTATTGAAGCTTTTGAGAAATCATTGCTATTAGAAAAAAGTGTCAGATCAATTAATGGGTCACTGTGCTTACTTTCTTGCTTGATAAACAAAACAAAAAAAGCAAAGCCAAGAGTAAAAATAACCCAAGTTGAAGGGTCTAAATGATTGTCCTCAACTGGCAACTTATTGCATCCATAAAGTATACCAAATAGTGCTACAGTTAAATAAACTGCACCGAGATAATCATAAGTCTTTTTTCGTTCAGAGAATTGAAAAGGATGCTTAAAACCAAGAGCTAAAAAAGCCAATAAAATAGCCAAAATAGCAAAAGGAATTCTTGCCCAAAATATTGCTGTCCAATCATAAGCATCAATTAACCATCCAGCAAAAACGGGACCCATAACGAAGCCAACAGCATTTGCTGCTTGGAGTATTCCAAGCGCGCTCCCTCTTTTTTCTGGTCCATACATTGCTGTGGCAATTGCAAATGTAGTGGGCAAGAATAAAGCCATACCAAAGCCTTGTATAAAACGTATCGCAATCAGAGTATTAGCATCAGGAGCCCAACTACAAGCAATCATTGCGAGACTGTATATCAATGTGCCGATCTGAAAAAATCTTGCATGACCAATACCGTCTGCCATTTTAGCAGCCAGTAACATTGGTCCACTCGCAGCAATTAAATAACCTAGAGCAACCCAAACCACTTCACTGGTACTTGAATCAAGCTTATCAATCATGTCTGGAATGGCGATTGGAGTAAAACTAGAGTCCAGACTTGCCATCACGGAAGACAAGACTAATGACGTCATGATTAGAAAAATTCGACCTTTTGAAAGCTCCATATGAAGTTTCCTTAAGAAATATTCATTGATTAATAAATCTTAACATCCGGAATTTTGAATAATGATTTCCATTCTTTTGCTATAAGAATATCCATTAACCTGGATTCTTTTCCTTCTTGTTTTTTCTCCATTTCATATTGCATCGTAATTAATGCTTCATCGACATTCTCACCAAAAAGACTTCTGAGATATTCCGTTGGAACTCTAGGCTCATCAGCAAACCCTCCTTTTTCATCAAATGTTGGAGGCAACATTGGAGGAACATAAAAAACATTAGGATCGGTTCCGTATTCTGGGTGTAAAGGCAGAGCAACTTTCCACTGATAGACTAATTCATTAATCGGTCCGTCTTCATCTTCAAGGTAACCAACAAATCTTAATCTGCCTGGGCATTGTCTTGCGCATGCTGGTGCCACCCCTTCTTCCAATCGAGGAAAACAAAAAATGCATTTCTGAGATTTTCCAGTGACATAATTAAAATATATTTTATCGTAAGGACATGCTTTATTGCATTCTCTAATTCCTTGGCATTTATCCTGATCAATAAGCACAACACCATCTTCTTCTCTTTTGTATATTGCTCTCACAGGACATGCCTCTAAGCATGCTGGTTTTGTGCAATGGTTACACATTCTTGGTAAATAGAAATGATAATTATTGGGGTAATCACCTGAACTTGTATCTTCATCCCAATTGGCACCCTTGCCTTTAGCCATGGGTTCTTCTTGTTGTAATCTTACCTCAAGACCTTTGAAGTAGACTTCATCATGATTCAAAGGAACTTCCCCGCCATGATCTTCTTTCTTAGGCATTAAGCCATCTCGTTTAAGATCGCCTTGCTCATCAAAACCACCTCCACCTTCTTCCCAATAACGAGGATAACCAGGTCCAGGCTTGGTTTCAACATTATTCCAGAGCATGTGCTCTTGACCGGGTTCATCGGTCCATAAAGACTTGCATGCCGTAGTACAGGTTTGGCAACCAATGCACTTATTTAAATCAATGACCATTGCAACTTGACCCATTTTAACCCCCAGTTATATGAATATTATTAATTGTTTCTTTTTGCCAATTATTATCGATTGAAAGAAAGTTATTTAATTCTACAACAATTTTTGAATAGATATCACCATTGTCTAGACGATTAACTGTAGAAGATAAATCAGGCACCCAATTCAGTAAATGCTTCTTTGAAAAATCCAACTGACCTAATTGGAATGATAGCTTATTATCATTAGATTCTAGCTCTTGAAAACTGAGAAAATGCATAAATTCAAGCTCGATTGAAAGATGGTCCATTTGCCATTGAAATTCATCGTTTAAGGTGTATCCAAAATAATCATAGAAACGCACTAAATCCTCTCTTAACTTTGCTGGTTGTAATAAAAATAGATCTTCTCTTATTGGTGCCGGTGGTCCTTCATCACCCACTTCAAATAAAGCACTGTACTGACGCTTCAAATCCACTGCTTCAATCCCATTATATTGCTCAATTAAATCCCCAATCTCAAAGGAGTATGGCAACCCTTTTATCAAGGTGTCATTGAATGTTATTTTGGATTCTAATGCTACCTCATGAGGTGAGCCTAATAAAAGAGAGAAATAAGTGTATAGATTGCTTCGTGATTCAGCTGTTTTTTCTGATTTCCTTAAAGATTGATTGCATTCTCTTTCATAATTGATTGCAGTTGATAAGTCGTTCACGCTGACTTCTCGAAATCACAAGTAAAATCTTTATAGGTTTGATTGGGTGCAAAGGCCAGTGGTTGATAGCCTAAATGCCCATAATCTCCTGCCATTGAAGTGGGTTTAATCAACCCCCCTGTTGGTATGACTTCGCCAAAGTTTTTACCGCCTTGAAATACTTTAGGATCCCATCCATGATACATAAAAAGCATACCAGGCTGGATAGACGAACTGACATGGGCCATCGCAAAAAACTCTCCTGCAATATTAAATATTCTTACCATATCACCATCCAAAACATCCCTTTCTTTTGCATCATCTGGATTTATATAAATATCAGGCTCACCCCTTTGAAGACTGAGTAGTAAAGAGTCATCCCTCCACATACTATGAATACCATGGCGGGCATGTCCCATCATCATTCTCATGGGAAAATCTTTAATTGAGAGCGGTTCCTTGTAGGTTGGGAGTGTCTCCTCAAACTCTATAAACCATTCATGATCAATATAGAATTGCTGTCTCCCTGTAAAAGTCTCATACGGATGTTTTTCTCTGACACTTTTTACTACTTCAGTGTGATAAGGAGAGTCCTCATTATCCCACATGGTATTGTCCGATCCATCTACTCTAACCATGCCTTTTTCTGATAACTCTGCAAATGAAATTTTAGGAAGACCATGACTAGTATTGATAATAAATTGAGCAACATCAATCGAATTTTTAAGTCTTCCATTCATGGTGTATAGCTCTAGTGTCTTGGTGTAATCTCTCCTAATAGTTCTCCCATCAACTACATCTCTAATAGGCTTAATACCTCTTGCTTTAGCTCTTATGCTGATGGCTTCTGCAAGCCTCCTGTTTGCTTCCCAATCATCAACAGATTCGCCTAGTGGAGTGACTGCTTCGTTAAGAACCTGCAAATATGGCACTCTTGATTGCAGCATTAAATCATTTCTTTCGTAGTGATGAGCTATTGGGAGAACATAATCCGAAGTAAGAGCTGTTATCCCCATGTCCGGTGCCATCGAAACTATAACTTCAAGCTCTTCCAAAGCACTTTTTTTCCAATGGCTTCCTGTAGCTCGCCAATTTGCACCATTATTTCCAGCAAATATTCCCATTTTCCAGCCATTTTGGCTGTAATCTGGAAACCAATCTTCACTGACACTTTTTTTATAATACTTATCGTATGTATCGGCAAGCTCCTTGCCATATATTTTCTCATTCAGTTGCTTCATGTCTCCATGGTCATAATCCCATGTGGTAGCAGAGATCAATCGAAATGCAGGGCCAATATCAGAAAAGCCAAATTGATTTAATCCTCTAGTAACTGGTGCATTGGCAATTTGAAGGCCTCCGCCTTCTTTACCTGTACTTCCAGTCAGAGCTAACATCAGAAGCATTGCTCTTTGCAAGAGATCGCCATGAAGCCACTTACATGAAGCATAACCCGCATAAATCATGCCTGGTTGTGCATCAGCAAAAACTCGTGCTGTTTTTTTGATAACACCTGGGTTAACTCCTGTAATTTCAGATGTTTTTTCAGGGGTATACTGTTTGCATTCTTCTTTTAATAATTCAAAAACTGTGGTGATCTCGACTTCACCATCCAATGTCTCAATCTTCCAACTTCCTTCTAAGTTTGGCTTTATATTTCCTAGATCTAGGGTTCCATGTTTTCGTCTGTCTCTGCCCATAGGTTTGTCTGCTCTACCTGTTCCGGGTGCCTGAACGATGGAATCAGTTTCCTCATCCCACATGTAATATACATTGTCGTCTACAGCCAGCAAGCCATAGAGTGATAGATCCTCTCTTCTTAGGAATTCTTTTGTATCAGTCCTGACTAGGAGAGGTAAATCTGTTTGCTCTTTTATGTAATCTGATTGATAGAGTTTCTCATCAATCATCACACCGACCATTGACATAGCTAGGGCTGCATCAGTCCCTGGCTTTGGGTTAAGCCACATACTTGAATGCATTGCAGTAGGAGTAAATTCAGGAGAAATTGAAATCACCTGGGTTCCATTATAACGGGCTTCCCAAAAAAAATGAGCATCGGGTATTCGAGTCACAGCAGGGTTGCTCATCCAGACTAAAACACATTTTGCTTTATACACAGAAGCAAATGTATCGCCTGTATAGACTTGTCCCAAGGTCATGTATGAACCGGTTGGAAGGTCGCCAACACCAGAAAAGAACTCAGGTACAGTAACACCTGTGATATTACCAAACCTTAAGAGTGAAGAAAAAGAAGCCATCTTTACAGACATCTGAGTACCGCTTCCATAAGAAATGCATTCAGGACTATATTCAATTGCGTAATCCAGAAACTTATCTGCAATCTCTATAGTGGCTTGTTCCCAACTAATTCTTTCCCATTTGCCTTCACCTCTTTCGCCAACTCTTTTTAAGGGATAGAGTATGCGTTGCTTACCATACATATATTTATGATGACGCATTCCTTTCTGACAACCTCTGGGTCCAAAATCAGGAACATCTCCTAATTGTTCATACTCTCCTTGTTGCTCTTCTCGCCAAACAACACCATTCTTGACGTATACGTTGAAGGCACAAGTTCCAGCACAGTTGGTTCCATGTGTTCCTCTAACGACTCTGTCCCAAGTCCATTTTTTTCTATAAAGATCCTCAAAACCACGATAAGTTTCGTTTGAAAATGTTTTTTCCATAGACCCGTATTGCAATCCAAGCCCGAGACCAGCTGCGGCTGAACCTTGCAAGAAATTTCTTCTATTAATCTTAGTCAATGTGCTTACCTATTTTTAATTATTCTATCGTAAAACTGCCTTATGGTTTAAATTTAAAAAATTTTCCATCCCACAGTAAAACAATGCACAATAAGTTTAGATTCCACATAAGATATAAATGAATCATGATCACTTATAAAGAAGCATTAAATATTATAGAAAAAACTCTTACTTCGCTAGAGATAAAAGATATTGCTGTCCATCAAGCTTTTGGTGTTAATTCAGAAACTTTAGTATCAGCATCCCATGTCCCTCCTTTCTCAAATTCAGCAATGGATGGGGTTGCTATCAAATCTAAAGAAACAAAAGCAACAACAAAAGAGAATCCACAACGCTTAGAGATTAAAAATACCATTTATGCTGGAGATAAAGTCATTACATCGAATGATAATCATGTTTGTTTTGAAATTATGACGGGAGCATTAATGCCCAAAAATTTTGATGCGGTTATTCCTATAGAACAAGTTGAAATTATTAAAGAAAATAATAAAAGTTACTTGCTTTTAAAAGAACCAATAAAAAAAGGCAGGAATGTTCGACTAGCGGGCGAGGACTTTTTACCTGGCGATATTATTTTAGAAAAAGGTAAGTCAATCAATCCTTATAACTTAATGTCCCTATTAATGAACAAAATTAATAAGGTAAAAGTTTTTCAATCTCCAAAGATAGGTATCGTCGCAACTGGGAGTGAGTTGGATGGAAATAGTGAATCCAGTATACCAAATACTAATGGGCCTTATATTGAAGCTTGCGTCAGAAGATTAGGACTTGAATGCACCAATCAGTTGCATGCAAAAGATGATCCCTCTGAAATAAAAATGCAAATTAAAAAATGCATGGATGCTGGAGCAGACATTATTACTACCAGTGGCGGAGTGTCTGCGGGTAAAGCTGATTTTGTACCTTCTGTATTAATTGATATGGGTGCAGAAATACTCTTTCATAAACTTTGGATCAGGCCTGGAAAGCCAATATTGATGGCAAAATTTCCAGATGGGAAAATAGTTTTTGGACTGCCTGGCAATCCTGTATCTGTAGCAGTAGGGTTTAGATTTTTTGCTTCTCAAGCAATAAGAATTATGCAAGGTAGAGAGATCGAGAAGCCAATAAGTAGTATTAATATTTCGGATTATAAAAAATCAAAGAAGTTTTGTTTATTTGCCAAAGCCATTGCACATGTTGATATGAATGGGAAGATTCGTACTGAAATCATGTCTGGCCAAGAGTCATTCAAAGTGAAGCCTTTTCGAGATGCAAACTGCTGGGCGATGATTCCTGAAGGCATTGAAACAATTGAAAAAGGAGAGCATGTTTCAATCTTTCCACTTTCTCAGGATGAAAGTATTAATTTTTAATTAAATGTATTTGCCTTCCAAAATAGCTGATTTTTCTTTAGATAAAATAATAAAATGGCCCTTAGCAGTAATCCTTATTTTTTTCTATTTAGACATTTTTTATTATTTTCTAGGTAGCTTTGTTAATTTTCTTATTGGTGCCAGTTGGACATATTTGATTGGAGCAATCCTATTTATTTTTCAAAGCATTAGATATGAGAATAAGTTCCTTACCTTCGAACATGAATTAACTCATGCAATATTTGCTTTTTTAACTTTTAAAAAAGATATAAAAATAAACATTAATAACCCAACTCCCGATGCTTTAGGACATTGCACTTATACAGGTGGGGGGAACTGGCTCATCACGTTGGCCCCATATTTCTTTCCAACCTTGACTGTTTTCTTTGCATTGCTCTATCTCATTGTCTCAGATGGCTTTTTTATTATTCTGGATTTCTGTATTGGCTACTCTCTTACATATCACCTAAGAACTAACTTCGATGAGCTTCTTGTAAACTATAGGGGGGGGCCGAATTCTGATATCAATAAAGTTGGAAAGATATATTCAATAATTATAATTCCGGCAATGAATTTTCTAATCTTCTCTCAAATATTTAATTTGCTCTCAAGGTAGCTCATTGACGAAGTGCCTTTTCTTTAGGCTTACTTCCAAACTTGATGGCAGCTAATGTGAGAGCAAAGGTAAAAAAAGGCTCGCCGGCATTGCTAAGAATTGGTCCTATTACAGTTGGTTGTGCGGCAAGAAACATAATCACACAGCCTACCACAAGCCAAGGCCATTGGTGCTTAACCCATATAGCAATTCCAATGACCATGAGTATCACTGTTAGTAATATTGGAGCCAAAGGAGGTACTCTCATACCAATGCCTTCCATCTCTGGGTAGCATGCCTGTCCAATTGGGACTTTTGTGACATATCTTAATGTTTCTCCGTAACAAGCCGGGTAGAAATCCACGATAAAAATGTGTCTGGCATCCTCAATAATGAAAAATACAGCAAGAATATAAAATGCGCCCATGACATATTTGCTTGATGCAAATTTAAAATTAGCACCCCTCAATATCATTCCTGATGCTATAAAAAGAAGTGGCAACATCAACCAATGTGCTGAGTAACGGATATATGTTGCACCTAAAAGAAGGTTTCCTTCACCCACAAATTGTCCCATTGCAATCACAAAGGAATCAAACCAAAGTAATGAGGTTGGGCAAAGTATTAAAAGAAGTATGTTATTGGGTTGTTTTAAGTAAGCATTTGCAACATAAACTAAGCATGCTGCGGCTAGAAATGCTATAAACATATATCCAATAGTAATCATTTAGTTAACTATGTTTTTGTATCAAAATATTCTATCTTTAATTGATCTTCATTTTATTAGATGTTTGTATAAAGTCAAAAACCAGATTAATTTATATTAAGTTATTAGTCTTAAAAAATTATGTTTCCAGATTATATACAACTTTATTTCATCAACCATCAAGATCTACTCTATGGAATTACACTAATTCTTGATCTTGGTTTTACCATACTAATGTATAGGTTCTTTGGTCAGAAAGGCCTATTGTCTTGCATTGTATTGTCAATACTATTAGCAAATTTACAAGGTCCAAAGTTGACAGTGATTCTAGGCATGCAAACCAGTTTAGGGGTTATTTTTTATTCTAGTATTTTCTTTGCAACAGACTTATTGAGCGAGAAATTTGGTAAAAAAGCAGCTGATAATGCTGTAATGATGGGTTTTAGTATAAGCATCATTGTTTTAATTATGCTAAGCATTTCACTTTTATTCCTGCCATCTACACAAGGCAATCAAACTTTCTCAACGGAAGTTCATGACTCCTTTGTCAGAATTTTAGATTTTACACCTCGGTTTATTTTTGGTTCACTCTTGGCTTATCTCATCAGCCAACGTTTTGATGTCTGGTGTTTTCATAAAATTAAAGGATGGACGGATGGAAAACACTTATGGTTAAGAAATAATTTGTCAACAATGGCTTCGCAAACTATTGATACTTCCATCTACTCCTTAGTTGTTTGGTGGGGTATTGTTGATCTCAATACAGCAATTCAATTGGGCTTAGCAAAAATGCTTTTTAAAGTAGCAATAGCAGCCTTCGATACACCCTTTATTTATTGGGCTAGAAGTTGGAAAGATAAGTCAAAAATATAATCAATGACAAGCTTTCCCATATTTTTTCAACCGAAAGTAGTTATAAGGTAAAGGTGTAATAAAGCCTGCCAATAACATTATTGGAATCACCCACCAAGTAAGCATTGCACCACCCGTTAGTAAGACATCAACGACATTCATGGCAACTTCCATAGAGATCATTGAAATAAGAGACATCCCGATGGCTACTTTAAACGCTTCTTTTAAGATCATCTGTCGAGAAAGAATATATGTCTCCAACATTATCGAAGTAATTAATCCGTTCATTATCGCAAGACTCATAATTAGGAAAACTGAAAATTCCCATGGGTTACCCGTTATTTGAAAGAAGTAGATCGTACCAAAGTCACCAATGGAGCAACCAAGAAGGCACCACAATGTGTTGATAGATGCTCTTTTCCAAGTATGCTTGCATTTCCATGAAATCGAAGTCGAATTGGTAGTTATATTTTCCATCATCTCCCCTTAATTTTTTCTAACTAATAGGAATACTAAGCTTATTATTCAAAAGATCAATTAATAAGATTATTTTTCTAATGCTATAAGTTTTAGAATTCCATATCTTACTTAACAATTGGATTTTCCACTGTACCTAGAAATGTTTCGCATCTGGACTCAGCAAATACCAAGCATTGATTCTCATTAAGGTCATCACATCTATTTTTAGCTCTTTCAACACAATCGTTAAATTTAGTTTCAAATTTTTGATTAAATTCTTCAGGTGATTGACCTTCACAAGAAATTAGTAAAATTAAATAACTATGTTTAAAAATATTCTTAAATTTTTTAAAAAACATTTAGATCCACCGTCCAACTTTCTTTTGATAATTGAGATATTCGTGTCCAAATATTTTTTTCAATTTTGATTCTTCATAATCAATCCAAATCTTTTTAACCATGATCATAAATAAAATTGGAATTATAAAAACAGACAAAGAGTTATAAAGCATGGCCGAGCCAATTAAAATTATAGTCATAGAAATATAAATTGGGTTTCTTGAATACTTATAAGGACCCTGTGTTAATAATACTTCAGGATCTCCATCAGGGAGTATAGCTGTTTCCTCTTTCTTAAAAATACCAAGAAGATAAACAATTGAGACTACACCTAGAAGAATAACAGTGCTACCAAAAATATTGGGAAAATAATTAATGCTATAAAGAGGCAGAAAAGCATTTAATAAACCTTGAAGAATAAGACCAATAAGGGTCAGAAATGGAGGGTATTTGAATCTCTTCATAAGCTTATTCATTAAATAAGAGTCATTATAGACCTCTATATACATAACTTGAAGTGTAATGCCCTGAGGGGCATTACACTTCAATATGAAAAAAGAATAAAAAAGTAAGCTAGATTTAGCTTCTGTCTTCTCTTGGTTTTGCTTGATTCACTTTAAGCGCTCTTCCTGATTGTTCAGAATCATTGAGTGCTTCAATTGCTGTCTCTGCAGCAGAATCATCTTCCATTTCTACAAATCCAAATCCTCTAGATCGACCAGAGTATTTATCTGTAATTATGCTTGCTGATACAACAGTTCCGTGCTCTGCAAAAAGTGCTTCTAGGTCATCTTCTGTCATTCCCCAAGCTATATTTCCAACGTAAATATTCAATGTAATTTCTCCTAATTAATTTTACAAGTGGCATCTTATAGGTTTCTACACAAATGTATAACCTTTTTTTACATTTTTTTTACTTTTTTTCATAAAGTCCACAATTGGGTCAACCCATTCATTTGTCTGCTCATCCACAATATCATGAGTGCCATCACTTAAAGCTTTGAAAATAAAGTCGGGTCTTAGCTCTTTTGCCCTTAATGCAGCAAAGTAAATATCATCCCCTGTATTTGTAAGTATCATTGCAGATTGTTTGATTTTTTTTATTGCATACTCTAAATCATATTCAAAAGCTGCTATAAATCCAAAATGGTCATTAGGTCCAGCTCTAAGCATTTGAATTACTCCATTATGCATGGCATTGATGTTCGTCCATCCTGGTGTGAAGCTTATTCTTTTTTCCCATAAATCTTTCAAGTGACTTCCATCTTTTATTGGAATAATTCTAGGCGCACTTTTTATAGCATTCATTATTTGTTCTTTTTCTTGAGCAGTCATCACTGGAGGTCCATTTAAAATCACTCTAGAAATAAGGTCAGGCCTTAAAACTGATAATTCAGCTGCAATGCATGCACCTGTATGATGACCTAAGATGGTAACAGGCTTACAATCAAGATGATTGATGACCTCTGCAATACATTCAGCATAGTCTTTGATGGATGGTTGAGTATCTGGTGCATCAGATTGTCCATAACCAGGAGTATCAACCCCAATGGCTTGAATACCATTGTTTGCTAATAAAGGATAAGCAGGACCAAACATCTCCAATGAACTGGGAGATTGATGACACAAAACTAATGGCTGGCCAATGCCATGAGATTGATAATGAATTTGTCCATATTTACATTCAACATAGCCTTTTATTTTTTTTGTTTTCATCTATGGTTTTTTTAAAAAATATTTTCAAATAATTTAACATGCTAGTAATCCAAAGGATATAATCATTCATTTGAAAAATATAATAAGTAGGGGAAAAATGAGTTCAGTCGATATTGCATTTGACCAAATTTCTGACATTGTTGGTAAAGATAACTTTATTCAGAATGAAGAAACTTTATCTTTCTACTCAACCGATGTCTTCGTATCATCTAAAGAAAAGCCATTAGCGGTAGCTAGGCCGCGTGATTCCTATGAACTTATAAAAGTTGTAAAAGCTTGTATTGCAAATGATGTTTCATTAATCGTTAGAGGTGGTGGGGCATCTTATACCGGTGGCTATCTTCCTATTAACAGTAATACGATAATTATCGATAGTCAGAATCTTAAGAAAATTGAAATTAATGAAGAAGATATGTTCGTTACTGTTGAGCCTGGTGTCACTTGGCTTGAACTTTATGAAGCTTTGAGTCCATTAGGCTTAAGAACTCCTTTCTGGGGACCTTTTTCAGGAAGAGTCGCAACCATTGCTGGCTCCATGTCATTTCATGCGCTTAGTCATGGGACGAACAATGCGGTATCGGCAGATTCGCTTTCAAGCCTTCAAGTGATAATTGGAACTGGTGAAGTGATTGAAACTGGCTCTCAAGGTGCCAATGAAAATAGTTCAAGATTCTTCAGACATTATGGGCCTGATACCGGTGGCTTATTCCTAGGTGACTCAGGAGCTTTGGGTGTAAAAACTAGGATTACTTTAAAGTTGAGAAAGAAGCCTGAAGGCTTTGCTGCAATTTCATTTGGTTTTCCAAATTTTAAAAATCTTTTTTTAGCAATGAGAGATATATCAAAAATAGGAGTTGTGTCCGACAACCACGGACTTGATCCTAGAAAACAAAAAACAGCAATCATGGAAATGGAAAATGCAAATCCATTGGTGGCAGCAAAATCTGTTTTTCTTTCATCTAAAAATCCACTCGATGGTTTGCTACAAATAGTAAAAATGGGATTTGCAGGAAGGGGGTTTTTAAAGCATGCCGCATTTTCTGGACACTTTACTACTGAAGGCATCAATAACAAAGAAGCTAAAATTAAAATAGCTGAAGCGAGAGATATTGCTCAACAATACGGTAAGGAAGTGGCAAACTCTATTCCTGTTTATTTGCATGCCAATCCCTTTATGGAACTTACTCCTATACTTGGACCTAATGGTGAAAGATGGAAACCCACACACAGTGTTCTCCCCTTCTCAAAAGTACTGAAACACGATAATGATTTTGAATCATTGATGTTGGAATACAAAGATAGAATGGAACAGCATGGTGTAGCAATGAATCGGATGTTTTCATTCATCGACAGTAATGCATTCTTATATGAACCAACTTTTTTATGGAAAGATGAGCAAACTATTTACCACAAAAAGGTTTACCCTCTGAATTTAGATGATGTGCCTGTTCATGATCCCAATCCTCAAGGGATGGAATTAGTCTATGAAATAAAACAAAGAATTGAGGACATGTGTGTGGCCAATGGCGCTATTCATTTTCAGATTGGAAAAGACTATCCTTATCTAAAAACAAGAACGAAAGAAACAAGAAATTTTCTCTGTGCTTTAAAAAAACAATTGGATCCCAAAAACCTAATCAATCCTGGTGCATTGGGATTTGATGAAACAACATAATTTTAAAAGGAAATTTAATGAGTGAAGAACAAAAATATGATCTGCTTATAAAAAATATTCAAGTGGTAAAACCTAATTCTGACGAAGTAGAAATATCCGATATAGCTATTAAGGATGGAGTATTTAAAGAAATTAAACCCAATATTAACTCAGAAGAAGCTAAAAATATTTACGATGGTAATAATAAACTAGCTTTTCCAGGGTTGGTTGATGCGCATATGCATACTGGAATATATAACCCCTTAAATGAAGATGCCATCATTGAAAGCCGAGCTGCTGCTATGGGTGGAGTTACTTCAAGTCTTAATTATATGAGGACTGGTGGCTACTATTTAAATAAGGGTGGCCCTTATAAGGACTTCCTTCCTGAAGTCCTGGAGTTATCAAAAAATAATTTTTTTGTTGATTATGCCTATCATGTTGCACCAATGGACCGATCACACATTGATGAAATACCAAATATCATAGAAGAATTTGGAATTACATCTTTTAAAATCTTTATGTTTTATGGTGGCCATGGTTTGCATGGTGCATCCTCAAGTCAGCATGAATTTTTGATGATTGATGAAAATGAAAAATACGATATAGCTCATTTTGAATTTGTAATGAGGGGTATTCAAAAAGCCATTGATATGTATCCAGATAAAAAAAATGACATCAGTTTGAGTCTTCATTGTGAAACGGCTGAAATAATGGCCGCTTATACAAAATTAGTTCAAGAAGACAATAAATTGGAAGGCCTGCATGCTTATAGTGCCTCAAGACCCCCTCATTCAGAAGGTTTAGCTATATTCATAGCATCTTACCTAGCCAATGAAACACAATTACCGAATGTTAATTTACTGCATCTGAGTTCAAAGAAAGCGGTGGATGCTGCTATGCAAATGCAAACTGTCTTTCCTCATATTAATTTCAGAAAGGAAGTAACCATTGGACATTTAATACTTGATGTCGATGCTTCCACTGGAAACTTGGCAAAAGTAAACCCGCCGATCAGGCCAAGAGAAGATGTTGAGTTTTTATGGGACAGTGTTCTAAATGGAGATATAGATTGGATTGTCAGTGATCACGCATGCTGCAAACATGAAGATAAAGTTGACTCCAATAATGCGGATAACATCTGGTTAGCAAAGTCAGGCTTTGGAGGAACGGAATACCTATTATCAGCTTTGGTAAGTGAAGGCTCTAAAAGAGGACTATCATTAAATAAAATGGCTGCATTAACGAGTTTGAATCCAGCAAGAAGATATGGCCTACCAAGTAAAGGTGATATTAAAATAGGTTTGGATGCTGATTTAGTATTAGTTGATCCAAATGAGACTTGGACAATCAAAGCTGAAGAATCTGAATCGGGACAAGGTTACACCCCTTTTGAAGGACAAGAACTGAATGCAAAAGTGACGACAACTTTTCTAAGAGGCCATAGAATCTATGATGAAGGCCAAGTTCTAGGTGAACCTAAAGGTAATTATCTAAAACGACCTTACTAAAAAAAAGCCCCTGTTAAGGGGCTTTTTAATTTACTCAAACTATTAAAGTTAGAATTGATAACTAATCTCTAATCCTAATCTTCTTTGAGGTCCAGGATGTGCAAACACACCACCAAACTCAGCTGCAGGAATTACCTCAGCTAGGTAATCTTCGTCAGTTAGATTTTTAGCAAAAGCAACAATAGTCATATTATCGCGCTCCACTCCTAATCTTAGATTGACTGTATCGTATCTTGCACGATCAGTTTTATCATAAGCCATAGGTGCGCCAAATAATGAATTTCTACTATTTTTAGTCTGCATTAAATGAAACCATGTTGGTCCAACAACGGCGTAATCAAGTTGTGCAAAGAAATTCATGCCATTGGACATTGGGTAATCAAGAGAAAGTCCTGAATTGAAGGTGTAATCAGCATGGTAAGGTACATTATTACCAACACTATCAGTTCTAACTGAATTCTTAGTAACCTCACTATCAACAGTAGCTGCTGAAGCATAGACACTGATATTATCATTTACAATAGCTGTAATGGCTATCTCACCACCAGATATTTCTGATTCATCGATATTCTCAACAATTCTTAAAAGACCAAAAGGCCCTACTATGAATTCAAAGAACTGAAGATTCTGGGCATCTGTTTTATAAACTGATAAGTCAAGACTAACTCTATTATCAGCGAGCAGAGCTTTAAAGCCTACTTCCATAGACCTATTCACTTCTTTGTCATAAGAATCTTGTAGATTTATCGGTGATAATGGATTAAGTGGGTTGATAAAGGTATCAATAGTTTGTCGAGCACCAGAGTTATTAAATCCTCCGCTCTTAAAACCTTCGCCCCAACTCACATAAATTGAAGCATTATCATCAATTGCCCAAGACAAACTAATCTTAGGTTGAAAATGCTCAAATGTTTTTTCTTGATCAGGAATTGAACTTGCATTACACAGTCCAGTATTTAATGGTCCACCTGTGTATGGAAATCCATCACAATCAATGTAAGTTGAAGTTACATTGGTTGGCACTAAGTTATGCACTTTTCTTTTCTCTTTGTCATAACGACCAGCAAGGGAAAGTTCAATTGTATCGGTTAGATCAATATCAACGGATCCAAAAAATGCATGAACATTATTTGAAAAATCATCCCAAACCATTTGTTCAGTTGGATTCAATCCACCTTTAGGGTCAAACATAGCCATAACTACGCCATTGCCTAAATCTGTTCCTTGGTTAACTCCTACTTCTCTGTTTACATTAAGGGCATAAGCTCCCATGCTCCATCGTATTGCTTGATCATCAGGAGAACTGATTCTCACCTCAAAGCTTAAATCGTCCTGATTTCTTCTTTGATATTGAGTTCCATCACATCGTGTAGGTGTGTATGGTCCTAACAATAAACCATTGGGAACACTCGGATCTGATGTTGCAATATATTGCGGTGAAGGCAGTGAAAATCCCTGTCCAGCTGATACAATTTCATCCAATGATGCCAAACATGATGCATCAGCAAAAAAGAATCCAAAAGCACCACTGGTTCCATCAGCAGAAAACTCATTGTCAATATCACTGTATAAGGTCCAAGCTGTCAAATTGGCCCAACCCAAATCTTTTTCCATCTTCAAAGAAACCTCTAGAGATTCTTGATTATTGGTATGTGGGAAATTACTGACAAAATCAAATTTATGCGTATTAACATCTTCATAGAGTGTAGGAATACCCAAAAATGCCTCAAAGGCTGGCAACTGGAATACTGCATTAAAAACAATCGATGAAGTATCAACTTCACCATATCTAAGTTTTGCATCCATGGAAGTATTCTCATCCATGTCCCAAGTCATTCTTGCGTAGATATCTGTTGACTCATAATTATCAACACAATCGTCACAATTGATCCATGTATTTTCTCTAAATCCATCGGTTGAATTGTGATTAGCAATGATACTTAGATTGTAATTTTCCATAGGGATATCTGCACGACCAGTAATAGCATAAGTGGCATCATCGCCTACACTTGCTTTAATAGCCCCACCTCTTTCTTCCCCTGGCTTAGCAGTTGTAATAATAATTGCTCCAGCTGATGCATTTCGTCCGTAAAGAGCTCCTTGTGGTCCCTTAAGTACTTCGATTTGAGATAAACCTAGGTATTCCCTATTAAGGGCTGCAGGATTGGTCATAACGATGCCATCAATAATTAATCCGAAACTAGTTTCAGCATCTCTTGCACCATTTAATCCTCTAATGCTAACTTGAGTATCGCCAACTTCAGCGGTATCAACAATAGTAACGCCTGGTGTCAAAGCAATAAAATCTGTTGCTCTTTGGATCCCAGATCTCTGAATCTGACTTTCTGTCAGAACAGTAATTGCGGCTGGCACTTCTCTTAGTGATTCTTCTCTTTGACGAGCTGTAACGGTAATTTCTTCAATAACAGATTGTGAAAAAACCATCTCAACTGGCAAAGATATAAGTAGAGCCAAAGCAATACCTATATGTATTTTTAATTTTTTAAACATTATGTTTTTCCTCGTGTAATAGGTTTTCAATTGTATTTA
>Ga0209035_10000194_pt1 | contig 24009 bp, 22 predicted proteins | sample MarorgKNORR_S2LV_6_FD_188220 | JGI IMG/M metagenome (GOLD analysis project Ga0209035, IMG submission 188220) | Marine microbial communities from the Southern Atlantic Ocean, analyzing organic carbon cycling - AAIW_A/KNORR_S2/LV (SPAdes) (version 2) | ecosystem: Environmental > Aquatic > Marine... | reverse complement strand
AGCGCATATCAGCACAATTTAGTGTTCGCCGGCAGCGACTAAAGCACCGTTGGCTTGTAGAGAGCGGATCTTGTCTTCTGAGTAGCCGAGCATCTGAGACAAGACAGTCACATTGTCTGCTCCTAATGCAGCAACGCGACCAGTAGTTCCGATGCCGGCGCCGCTGGCATGCCTAGCTGGAATTTTGAGATGAGTGTTTGTATCAGCTATAAGATCACGATGCTGTGCCCATTCCGAAACAGCTAACTCATCAATCGACTTTAACTGTGCAGCAGTAAACGGCGATTTGCTTTCCAAGTTAGTTAAAAATACTTCGAAACTTGAAAAGGTCGCAGCCCACTCAGTCAGCAGCTCAGTTATTAACGATCGGTTTGATTCTCTAACTATGGGATCAGCGAAACGAGGGTCATCTATAAGCTCTGGTTGGTCCATAGCTTTTGAAAGATCAGCGAACCAAGCGACTGGATCTCCCGCTAATCCCCAAGTTTGCCCATCGGGAAGCTCTAGAATAGGCGCACCTTGGCAGGCTCCGGCATTCGTACTGTCCCATCCGCCTGCCAATTCAGTTGATACCCATTCTTGAACATATACAAGTGACTCGACCATGCAAACATCTAGATGGCCACCAATCCCTTGACGCGCTACCTGAACAAGAAGAGCGTTAATGGCAGATGCAGCAGATAGAGCAGTCACTGAGTCCCCGAGCACAAGAGCGGGTTGCCTAGTGGGCCGTTCGATTTTCCGTCGTTCGTATTCGAGAAGTCCTGACTCGAGATGTCCGATTGGGGCATATGCTCTTCTCTTCGCCCAAGGGCCGGTCTGGCCGAAACCGGTAATGCTGCAATAGACAAGCTTTGGGTTATTAGCCCGAAGCGTTTCGGCATCTAAACCAAACTTTTTCATTACCCCCGGACGAAAATTCTCGACTATTACGTCACACGTGGCTGCCAACTCTTTAAGAAGCAAAGGAGTGTCTGGCTGAGACAAATCGAAAGAGCAAAAGTGCTTACCTGCATTTTGCTGTGCAAAATATGGGGTGATGTCATTTGGAAGCGAAGGCGGAAAGGTGCGACTTAAATCACCTTCGGGTGGCTCTACCTTAATGACCTCCGCTCCTTGGTCAGCAAGAATACGAGTAGCGAGCGGACCGGCAACAACTCTCGTGAAGTCGAGTACCCGGATGCCATCAAGAGGTTTCATGTTAAGAAATTAACCTGTTTTTGTATTAATGACCCATGAAATCTTAAATCCTTCTACGTTGGGGATATGAATGTTGAGCCTTACTATGATCCTGAAGTCCGAGATGCTCTGGCCAAATCACCGCCTTTCGCTACGGTTAACGCGAAAACGCTTAAATCAGTTCGAGCTTCCCGAATAAATCAAGGTGATGATGTCGAGCTTTCCTCAAAGGTAACGAGAACAGATATTTATGTTGCTGGGCCTCCAGGTGAGGCTGACATCCGTTTGAGAGTCCACAAAAACGCAGACAGCAGGGAATCTCAACCATGCCTGTTCTGGATGCACGGTGGCGGATATGTTTTAGGAACTCCGGAGCAAGATGATCTTAGGTTCGACCGTTGGTGTCAACGTTTCGGGGTAACAGGAGTTGCCGTTCAATACCGGTTAGCGCCGGAACACCCTTACCCTGCAGGATTAAACGATGCTTATGCGGGACTAAAGTGGCTGAAAAACAATGGAGAAGAGATTGGCGTAGATAGCACCCGGATAGGAATCGGCGGGCCGAGCGCTGGTGCTGGCTTAGCTGCTGCTCTGGGCCTACTCGTGCGGGACCGAGCTGAAATGAGTGTTGACTACCAATTACTTATTTACCCAATGCTTGATGACAAACGCACTTCGGTTACTGCGAACTGGGATGTACCTATCTGGAACCCGGAATCTAACGAATTCGGATGGCGTTCTTATCTAGGAAATTTATTTGAAACGGATGATGTTCCAACTTACGCTGCCCCATCTCGAGAAAATAATCTTTCCGGTCTGCCACCAACGTACATAATGGTCGGAACTTTAGATGGTTTCGCCGACGAAGATATTGCTTATGCTCAAAAATTGAACCAGTGCGGAGTTGAAACAGAACTGCATGTTTATCCAGGAGCTCCACATGGATTTGACGGGTTTGCTGGTAACGCTCCCGTAGCGCGAAAAGCTCGCCAAGACATAAATGCTTGGCTTGAAAAAAGACTTAAATAACAAACGAACGGGCCGGCAGAGCTAAGGTAAACAGGCTCTACCGGCCGTATTCGTAGCTAATTGTTGTTCAGGTTATACAGCTCTTACGTTCTGAGCTTCATCACCTTTACGTCCAGGACCAATGTCGAAAGAAACGGCCTGGCCTTCTTCAAGGGAACGGTAACCGTCACCCTCAATATTTGAATAATGTACGAAAACGTCTTCGCCATCATCACGAGAAATGAAACCGAAGCCCTTCTCTGAGTTGAAAAACTTCACAGTACCTTGGGCCACTGGGCCCTCCTCATATATAAAATTGAAGCCGCGTTCGACTTCGTCTACCTAAAGACTACGGGAACAGACGCCAGATGCATACTTAAAACTTCTCAGAGTATGCATTTTATTGTTTTACATAGAAAGATTCACGAGCCTGGGAAGGCGAAACAATTGGAATTTCGTCCTCGGCTAACGGTTGCATGTATTGTTTTCTAGCTAACGCTGCGGCTATATAAGGCGCCAGCTCAGCGTCTTTTGCTGCGACTCGTTCATCGCGAGTGGGGGCAAATTCGGGAAGTACTTTCTCCGCAAATAGCTCAAGACTCTCACAAATATGCTTATGTTCGTTCTTTCCACCTTGTTGCAAAAATATTACTTGATCAACGCCAGCTGATTCAAAGTCTTTAACTAATGCGGTGTAATCGTCTGGGGTTCCTATCCCGGGCGCTCCGATCAAAGGAAGGTCTTCCCCTCGGATCTCCTCATATTCACCCCACAAGTTACTGCGCCCTGGTCGAGTTTCGTTGGCGACTAGAGCATTGACGGCATAACGGAAAAACTGAAAACCATCTTGTCCCCGCCGCATGGCTTCCCTAGGGTCCTCATGAAGTGAGAAGCCAGCGACCATCGCCAAGTTAGCATTCACGGTATGCCCGATTGGAATGCACTCATCGCTCTTAATAATGTCGTAATAGGTGTCAGCCCATGTCTTGGCCTCATCAGGATCAACGAAACTAAACGCAAGAGCGCCTAAGCCGTTACGTGCTGCTACTTCGATGGTTCCTCTGTTAGTGCAGGCGATCCACATAGGTGGGTGTGGTTTTTGCAACGGCTTTGGAACAACATTTCTGCAGGGCATCGAGAATCCCTCACCTTCGTAGCCCGGATAGGGTTGCATCACCATCATGTTGGCTATCTGCTCAGCGGCTTCTAGAGAAAGCTCTCTCTTGCGACGAGCGTTAATGTCGTAACCATGAAGCTCAAGCCTCGTCGCCCCTTCTCCGATTCCGAACTCTGCTCGCCCTCCTGAGACAAGGTCGAGCATTGCTACGGTTTCAGCTGTTCTAGATGGGTGGTTGTAGTTAGGGATGACTTGACGGATTCCGAGCCCGATTCGAATACGTTTTGTTTGCGCTGCTAGAGAAGCGAGGAAAACGTCAGAGGCTGAACAATGAGAGTATTCTTCGAGGAAATGGTGCTCGACTGCCCAGGCGTGGTCGATACCAATTTGGTCAGCTAAAATTATCTGTTCGGTAGCTTCGTTAATAAGCCTGAGTTCAGATTCTTGATCCCATGGTTTCGGCAGTTGAAGTTCGTAAAGCATTCCAAATTTCATTCGAATTCCCCTCGTGTCTTGACTTGAACAAACTTTAGTACGGTTATACGTTTCCGACCATCGTTAGCTCTGCTGGTTGTGTCGCAAGCTCTACAGGTGCGGGTATGTGCAGAACGAAGTCGTTATTGCAGGGAGTTAATGAGATCTCTGAGACGATCATGGTCATCTGGTGTCTCCAGCGGTATCGAAAATTCGGTAGAGGAAACCAAACCGTTGTAGCGATTAGATATGACCTTTCCGATCTCATCGTAGGTTCCGACACATGCGTATTCGTATAAGACCTCGTCTGTGATTCGCGCAGGCATTTCATCCCAGTTCTGTTTCTGCGATAAGTGCGACAGATCTAGACATAAATCTTCTAAACCATTTATTGCAAAAGCGGGACGGTATGCAGGAGTCGAAGCATAAAAAGCTACACGAGCTCTTACCTCTTCGATGCGAGCTGCTAAAAGCTGATTGTTTTCGGCAGTAGCGACGAGCGGGGCGACTGAAATACTGATATTTGTTGAATCCCTGTTTGCCTTATGGCAGCCACGCTCAATGGCTGGAACCATAACACTTGAAATATATTTGGGTGTGCATATCGGGTGTGGTCGGACACCGTCAGCGACTTCACCGGCTACCTCACACATGTAAGGTTTAACTGCAGCTAACGTAATCGGTATTACAGGGTGTTCGATCGGGCCAGGGTCAAATAATGGAACCATGAGGCTTATGTCGTAACGGTCACCGTGATGAGATGGCTGATCTCCTTCTTGCCAGCATCGCCAGAGCTCACGAACAGCAAGAACGTATTCACGGATCCAAGGCCCTGCGGCGAACCATTCCATGCCGAACCGTCGCTCGATATGTCCCTTCACTTGGGTTCCGAGTCCTAAATTTAGACGACCGCCCGACAACGCCTGCAAAGTCCATGCAGCCTGCGCTGTCACAGTTGGGCTTCGTGGGAATGCTATAGCTACTGCGGTATGCAGCTCAACTGAGTTCGTTGCCTGTGCTCCTAACGCCAATTGAACGAAAGGGTCTAGTTTTGTTTCGGTTACTGATAGGGCGTTATACCCAAGTGCCTCAACTAGTTCACACTGATAAAAGAATTTACTCAGATCAATCGAATCGCGCGCTGCGCGCAGGCCGGGGTCGAGCTTCCCGAATGGAAGAACCGTTTCGACTTTCATAAGTCAGCCTTTCACAGCCCATTTACAAGGGCTTCAGAATCACTTCCGATAGGACACATAAAAATCTTAGTCGAAACCGCCGTTAGTAAAACGTCCTTGGCACGCACCGTGCAATTGATAACTGTGATGAGAAGAGGTTGAAAGAAGCTAATTTTTCTCTGGGCTGAGTTGGAGCTTCTGACCTGGTATGGAAAGTTGTGAAGATCGGTCGTGCTGTATGCCAGCCGGTCTTTTCCTAGTGCCACGAGAAAAATTTGAGTTGCCCATCGGTAACTACGAACTCCTCCTACCGGTGCCTTGGAGTAGTGAGCTTTGCGCCCGTTACTGTCGTTATCGCTCGGATCAAGTAAACCAATGTTGAGGGGCCAAGTATTAAATCAGTAGTGCCGCTGAAGTGATAGATAGCTGTTGCAGGGTGGATACCTTATTTTCTTAGTTACTTGTCGGATGTGGAGCAGAGTTAGCTCTGAGTATGTGACGATGGGGATGTGTCTCCAGCAAAATATTTGACGAAGGCATCTACCGATCAAGTTGCTCCTTCCGTTTTTTCGGTTACTCCAAAGTTCTCGACAAGCGTAGATCTCTTGCAGAGTGATTCAATATCGCGAAGAACATGGCTTTCATTAATATTTGTTGCATTGGCTTCTATGGTTGCGCAAGGCTTTGGTCGGTTCACCTTCCCAGTGCTTCTGAAAGCTATCGAAAATGAGATGCTCGGTTCGTACACCCTTGCTGGACTTTTGAGCAACGTGCCATTAGTCGCTTATCTGATAGGCACGGCTATCGTCTCGGTTGCTTCAACGAGAATAGAAGCAGCTCGTTTGGTGAAAATAGGTGTGTCGATGTCTTTTGTCGGGTTAGCTTTAATGGCTTTTGCACCGAACGTATTGTTTTTGTGCCTGGGACTTTTCGTAGCTGGCTTTGGCGCTGCGGCCGTTTGGGTACCAGCGCCAGGTATCGCTGCTGCACTTGTCGGCGCGAAACGTGGGGGAATGGCGATTGGCCTTGTTGGTTCAGGCATCGGCACTGGAATATTGGTCGCAGGACCACTTACTAACTCTGTACGAGCAGTGACTAACGACGAAGGAGCTTGGAGGCCTGTGTATGCGATACAAGCAGGCATTGCAATTTTCGTTCTTATAGGACTTTTCGCTGTTCTGAGGGCCGGAGCTAAAAGCGCAGTTACTGAAAAGGTTGCGATTTCAGTCCTAACAACAGTTCCGAATTGGAAATGGATACTTGCCTCGTTCGCTGTTTTCGGCATCGCTTACTCTTTGTATTTTTACTTTTTGCCAACACAACTATTATCCAATGGGTGGAGTGCGCAGTCATCAACTTTGGTGTTTTCGTTACTGGGACTGTCAAGCATCTTCGGAGGTGTGGTGTTTGGTCGAATATCTGACCGTTATTCTCGACGACTAACAATGGGATTCGGTTTTTTGCTGATGTCAACAGCACCAATGCTCAGTCTCTCTGAAATAAAACCGTTAGTCATAGTAGGTGCCATAAGTTTTGGTCTCTGTGTCGCCGGAGTTCCGACGACAATTGGAGCGATGCTCTCTGACTCTTTATCAGGCCGTTCCTTTGCTACTGCCTTTGGCACAATCACTTTGGGTTTTGGTATAGCTCAGCTAGTTGGACCACCTTTCGCCGGTTGGGTCGGGGACCAGACTGGATCATTTGCCATTCCGTTCATGGTTGCATCGGCGCTAGCTGTTATCGCTGCAAGCTTTGCTATATGGATGCAACCGGTAAAGAAAGAACTGAGTTAGCATTTCGGTTTCGTAGTTTCTGTGAAGTTACCTCAATATTTTATATTGTTTCAAAGAGTTCGCTGACTTGAGAAGCAATCGTCATCTTGGAGCTCTTGAGATCGATAGCGTCGGTCATCGTAAAGTTTCCTGAAAGTCCTCGAAGAGCTTTCATGGCTTCTCGCGGCTCAGTGTTCTCTATTTCGTAAATAGCTAGGTACTCATGTTCAGTAATCGCAGGCAAGATATCTGAGACTTTAAAACGTTGAGCCCTAACGAAACCGTCAGTCGTTAGAACTTCAGCTAAGTGAACATTATTGTACCAGTCGTTGTACTGCGCTTCATTTCCCTTAGTTGGGCTGGTGAAAACTAGTAGGACGTGTTTCGTCATGTCAGTAACTTTCGATAGTTAACGAATTATTTTGTTGACTGTCGAATTTACAACCAAAATAATTTCATTTCAGAGTTATCGCTGACTGAAACCAAAAACGTTCAAATGTAACTAGGCCAAGTCGGTGGGAAAGCTAAAAAAGAAAATACATGGAATGGACTGCCGCGATGAAGCTATGGCTTCGTCGGGTATCATTGTGCTGGTTGTGAAATGGCGACTCCGCCAGGCTTTTAATGGTTTAGAACAAGTCGAATGAGCAACTTTTGATGCGAGGATTTCTCATTGCCTACGAGTTTCAGTGATCTTGGCGTGCCTGCAGTTATAGCGCGCGCATTATCTGCACACGGTATAACTGCGCCGTTCAGTATCCAATCTGCAACCATTCCTGATGGCCTAGCTGGTCGAGACATCTGCGGTCGCGCCCCAACTGGTTCAGGTAAAACAATTGCCTTTGGTATCCCATTAGTTGCCCGTACTGCAGGTTCTAGGCCCAAGGCACCTGCAGCTTTGGTGCTCGCCCCAACGCGTGAGTTAGCAGAGCAAATAGCCGGAGAGCTGCGTCCCATGGCGCAAGCATTAGACCTGTGGGTGATGGCGGCATACGGTGGCACCAACATCAACCGTCAGATCGATCGCCTGGCGAAGGGCGTCGATATTTTGGTTGCGTGTCCAGGAAGACTTCATGATCTATTGGACCGCAAAGCATTGACACTTGGTTCTGTCTCCACTGTCGTCATTGATGAAGCTGATCGTATGGCTGACATGGGTTTCCTTCCAGACGTTCGTCGGATCTTAGATCTGACGAACGAAAACCGTCAGACGCTGTTATTCTCGGCGACGCTTGACGGCGATGTTGCGGCGTTGACTCGCGACTATCAAACTGATCCCGTCAGACATGAAATTGGTGATGCAGCTCCAGACGTGCACTCAATGGATCATTATTTCTGGAGCGTTAACCGTCCCTCCAGAATCTTGGCGTCGGTTGCTCTTATCCGTCGTGCCGGAAAGACGGTCGTATTTACCCGAACCCGCCACGGAGCAGACCGAGCGGCCCAACAACTTCGACGCGAAGGCGTGGAGGCCGTGGCGATTCACGGAGGGAGATCCCAAAACCAACGTGATCGAGCTTTAGATGCATTCTCAGGCGGAGAAGCCTTGGCGCTGATAGCAACAGATGTTGCGGCTCGAGGAATCCATATTGATAATGTGGCGTGCGTTCTGCATTTTGATCCTCCAGAAGATGAGAAAGCGTATTTGCATCGCAGCGGCCGAACAGCGCGAGCAGGAGCTTCAGGAACCGTTGTTTGCTTGGTTGATGTGAGCCAAAAAAAAGCGGTTAAGCAGTTACAAAAAAGACTCGGTCTAGATATTCCGATAGCACCACCAAACTATGAAGGTGTCGAAATAACGTACCCTGCCCCATCAGAGCGAAAAGTTTCTCAAGACATCGGAACGCCTAAAAAACCATCTAATCGCCGTTCGAATAGCGGATCTAATCGTCAAAATAAATCCCCAGCGAACAGGACTGGCAGTAAGGGCAGTAGCAATCGGCGCGACGGCGGTGCTAGGGCTGCGGAAAAAGATAGCAACGAATCGGTTGATAGGCCCGCTAGAGGCGCCAGACAAGATCGCACTGACCAAGGGACGACTCGAAAAAAACGTAACAGTGACAAGTCCCATGGCGGAGGTAGCCGCGGGGGCGGGTCTCCAGGCAAGAAAACCTCACGAGGCGATGGAAGGCCCGTTGCGAAAAAACGGAATACAGCGAATAGTAAAGGCCGTCGGTAATTAGCTCTACTTTTCAAGCAGCCGCACCTTAGGTAATGGCAATATGTGCGTTACCGGTTGGAGCCAATAGAGAAGAGCGAAAATGCCCGTAGAAATGATCGGCTGGATCGCTCCTCAGGTCTCTTCAGAAATACTCGACTCGAAAGGTCCTGTGTTTAATCGGGACGTGATCACTGAAACAGCTCGCGTGCATGAGGAAGCGGGCTTTGACCGGGTCCTCATCGGTTATTTCTCCGATGCCCCAGATGGGTTTATAATCGCTGCTCATGCAGCTTCTGTGACTACTGAATTAGAGTTTCTCTTAGCCCATCGGGCGGGGTTCATAGCACCAACCGTAGCCGCACGAAAGCTAGCCACATTAGATCAGCTATGTGAAGGTCGATTAGCTGTGCACTTAATTGCTGGAGGAAATGACACTGACCAAGCCCGAGATGGAGATTTTACAGACTCCGAAACTAGATACCGCAGGACTGCTGAGTACACCGACATACTTCGAAAAGTGTGGACCAGCGATAGCCCTGTAAATTTTCGAGGCGAATTCTACGAGGTTCGTGGTCAACGCTCAGCGATTAAGTGTCACCAAAACCCACACATACCGATTTACGGAGGGGGCGGATCTGCCGCAGCGATCCAGTCCCTAGCTCCACGCGTCGATGTCTTTATGCTCTGGGGAGAGCCGCTAGCTGAAACTAGAGCTTTCATGAGAAGGGTGACTGCAGCTGGGGTAAAGCATGACTGTACTCCAACATTCAGTGTCTCAACTCGCCCTATCTTAGGCAAAAGTTCGAATGAGGCGTGGGAGCGAGCTCACGCAATAGTAGAAGAAATAACCAAACGGCGAGGTGCCAAAGTGGCCAAGGAGCCCAGCAACGAGGCTTCTCGAAGACTCTTGACCTTCGCTCAGCAAGGTGAAGTTTTAGACAGCTGTTTGTGGACTGCTACTGCTTTGGCAACCAACGCTCCAGGGAACTCCACCTCATTGGTAGGGACCCCGGACGAGGTAGCCGAGGCTCTTTTGAAGTATTACGAGCTGGGAGCCACGCGACTCTTGGTGCGTGGGTTTGATCCGTTGGCAGATGCAGCTGACTATGGGGCAGAGTTAATTCCTCGTGTTCGGCGGCTTGTGAAAAAAAGAGACCGTTAAGGACGTTTTGCGAGTTTTGCTCCGGTTTTGGGTGCGAAAAGTTTGAGCCCATAAAGCGGGCTAAGGTTCTTTAATGAAACATCCGAATTTATCGACTAGTAATCAAATTGACGCGATTCGGGCGCTTGCTGGTTCTAACGAAGACACTCCAGTCCTAATGCTTAATATCAATCGTTACACCGAAGAAGCTGGGTTCCCAAACGGAGATGTATACAAGTCTTATATGCGAGCTATCGAATATTCGGTAGAAAAAGTTGGTGGCAGTATTCTTTGGCGCAGGCCAATATCTGCAAGCGTGGTTGGTGACCTGACCGGGTTTGACGAAGTTTTTGGTGTCTGGTACCCGAGTCACCAAAGTTTTGTTGACTTACCAAAAGCTGATGGGGCGAAAATAATGTTTAGTCATCGGAAACTATGTGTGAAAGTAGCTCACATTCTTGCAATGCCTGATACCCAGCCACCAAGCTTCTAACAGGAGAGGTAATCACACGACGCTACCTACCTTTAAATATTGGTGCTCTCTTCTCAAGAAAAGCACGCGGACCTTCTACCGCATCTTCCGTGGCCATAAGCATCGAGCTCGATGATTCTTCTAAGGACAGGGCTTCTTCGACTGTTAAATCGGCTGATGCCAGGAGTACCGAGCGAGCTTCTTGTGCCGCTAGAGGTGCGTTAGAAGCGATGAGTTGTGCTATCTCCAAAGCTGAACTTAGTACTTTTCCTGGCTCCTCTAAGCGGTTTATAAGACCTGATTCTGCCAGGCGATCACTGATCATTGGTTTCGCAGTGAGAAGCAATTCTAGTGCCAGTGCGGTGGGCAGATGCCGAGCGAGTTTTGCTGTGCCCCCCATAGCTGGGATCATTCCGAGTGCGACTTCTGAGAGCCCGAGTTTCGCCTTAGTTGCTACAACTCGGATATCGCAGGAGAGCATTAGTTCCATCCCACCTGCGATTGCGTGACCATTCACCGCAGCGATTAAGGGTTTCCCAATGTCATAATCTCGCAAGGTCGCTTTGCCCATCAGTGATGGGTCTTGAGCAATCGCATTCTCGAAATCATTCGTAGGTTTCTTAGTGCCATTTATGATCGGAATCGTTGAGCCGAGATCAAACCCTGAACAAAAAGTAGTTCCAACTGCTCCAGTTAGAACGACTGCACGGATCTCAGGGTTTTGAGACAACTCCACCCAAGTCTTAGAAAGCTCACAGATTAATTCTGGATTAAGTGAATTCCTAGCTTCGGGGCGATTCAAGGTGACTATTGCAACGAAATCAACTATTTGTATTTTGAGAACGGACATACGGTTCCTAGATCCCAATATCTTGAAGGTTGTAGTCGCGTAAGAGCTTCTCGGTATCAGCATTCCATCGGTAGTCATCTTCGAGCCCTACGAAGGGTTGGTAGACGTAGCGACTCTCTCGACGATAGCGCTGCGCCCTAGCGTCGATTCCCCAAGCAATCGCTTTTGATCTTTCGAAAATGTAGGCATCGTCATAGACCGATACCGGATTGTGGACGCCACCTCCCTCCACACCTAGCACCGATGAACGGCGATGAAATCCAAAATTAATAGTTACCCGAGTCTTGCTGCTTGTATTAGCGAAGGAACCATGGATAGCTTGGCGGCTTGTTATTGCTACATCTCCGGGCTCGCAGATTAGCGGTACAGCATCTACAAGTCGATCTGATCCGGCTTCGTCTATTTTTTGTTTAATGTCTATTTTTCCTCGTCTGTGTGAACCCGGAACAACCCAAAGGCCATTAGTCGCATCGCAACCGTAAAGTTGGGCCATGAAGTTAAAGCCGTGCGTGTGGTTATCTAGATGTTCCGATTCCCAATGAGTCCAGCCATCCTGATGCCATGCGACGGAACCGCCTAACCCGGGTTGTTTGATCCAGACAGCTTCGTTGAACGGCGTGAAGTCTGGCCCATTGATCTCTTCCGCGATCTGGAGAAGCTGGGGGTGACCATAGAGGCGTAAACAAGCGGCCGAGAACTGCAGCGATCCTAAGAAAAGTTGAACAACATACTCCGGTGCTTGTGGCGGTGGAACGGGTTCATTCATTTTGACTTGATGGCGACCGTAGGAAGCATCTGTTCCTCCAATCGGATCCGAAAGCGGCTTAACCCAACTAATGTTTCTTGCCGATAGACCGCTGCCAAGGGCAGGTCTTCCATGACGATCAGTCGAAGCGTCTTTAGCAACAGGAGAACGGTCAAGCATTTCTGCTATATCAGTTTCAATATCTTGGAGTTCTTCAGCCGCTATCACATCAGTAAAAATGTAGAAGCCGTGGCGGTCGTATGAATCAATGATTTGCGGATCAATCTGACCGTCCCGAGTAAACCTAATAGGTCCGCGATTGTCGAGCGTTAGAGCGCGTTGAGTGCCGTAGTCTCGATAGGCGACCATTTCTTTTTCATCTTCTCCATAGTCGACTATAGGAACCTTCAACAATGGAAGATTTACGGTCGCCATGAGATACCCCTAAATGTGATGTGGGTGTTGGAATCTTCTCTATTAGATCACGGATGGCCAATTCGAGTGCGAATTGTTGGACCCACAATCAATAAAGCATGTTGGGCCATGATGCCGCTTGAAAATTGTTTGGTTGATTTGGGTCTCTAGGTAGCTAACGGTTTAGCAAAACTTAAGTCATGTCCCATCGGGTCGCTGATCGGAAAAACTCTTTCACCCCATGGGGCATCGCGTGGCGGATGCCTTGGCTCCAGACCCGCCTTGATTGCTTTTTGGTACAAAATATCAACGTCGTCTACGTGGAAAATAATGCGTCCCCAGCTTTGATTGACTTCACTGTCAGTTTCCACCAGCCATAAGTTAATAAAACAATCGCCGCTAGTCACGGTCGCAAAAGCTGCATCAGGGTCTCCGAAACTAATCCTGAAATCCATTGCGACGTAAAAGGCTATAGATAAGCCCATGTCTGTTGTATGGAGGGTTACAGCGTTAATTGATGTAACTACTCCCATGGGTTCGCCATGTGGGCTGTCGGTTGGGATTGAGGCGGGTTTCATATGTAAATGATGCCCGAGAAAAAGGTTTCCTACATCTAGGTAGCACAAAAACTTGCTTGCCAAGAGCGTCAAAAGTTGTTGTTTGGGTATCTAGTTCAAGCTTTGCCCGCAACCACGGCCTTATTAACCATGTAGCGTTTGGTGTATGCCGGAGTTTTTGTACAGTGATCTATTGCCCGTAGGCGAAGCCGATATCAGTTACCGTAAGTTAACGGACCAATATGTATCAACTTTCGAGGCTGGCGGCAGGAATTTTTTACATGTTGAACCAGAGGGTTTACGATTACTGACTGCTGAAGCGATGCGTGATATATCCCACTTGCTCCGTCCGGCTCACTTGGAGCAGCTAGCTTCAATTCTTGATGACTCAGATGCATCGGCGAATGACCGGTTCGTGGCAATTGAGCTTCTAAAAAACGCAAACATAGCTGCAGGCGGTGTGCTGCCTAGCTGCCAAGACACTGGTACCGCTATTGTTTGGGGTCACAAAGGAGAGAGAGTCATTACTGATAGTGATGACGCCGAAGCTATCAGCCGAGGTATATTCGATACGTTTCAAACTTCTAACTTGCGGTATTCGCAATTAGCTCCTTTGAGTATGTTTGAAGAGAGTAATACAGGTAATAATCTCCCGGCTCAAATTGAAATTTATGCGTCTGAGGGAGAAATTTATAAGTTGGCTTTTATGGCAAAAGGTGGTGGCTCAGCTAATAAAAGTTTTTTATTCCAGGAGACGAAAGCGCTTCTTAATCCCACAGGGCTAACGAAATTTCTAGATGAGAAGCTGCGGACATTGGGAACTGCTGCTTGCCCGCCATACCACCTAGCCGTTGTTATCGGGGGAACATCAGCCGAGCATGCGTTGAAAACAGCTAAATATGCATCCTCTAAGTATCTGGACACTTTACCGACGCAGGGAAGCGGTGCAGGTCATGGATTCAGGGACCTTGAATGGGAACAAAATATTTTAGAGCTGACACAAAAATTTGGTATTGGTGCTCAATTCGGAGGGAAATATTTCTGTCACGATGTTCGAGTTGTGCGACTTCCACGCCATGGCGCTAGTTGTCCTGTCGCTATAGCGGTTTCGTGTTCAGCAGACCGACAAGCATTTGCAAAGATAACTGCTGAAGGTATTTTCCTTGAGCAACTTGAGAATGATCCGGCCAAGTATTTGCCAGAAGCATCTGAAGCTGATCTCTCTGCAGTAGTTGTGTCAATTGATCTGAACCAGCCAATGGCGGATATCAGAAATGAGCTGACGAAATATCCGGTTAAGACCCGATTGTCTCTAAGCGGAACGCTTGTAGTGGCTAGAGATATCGCTCATTCAAAGATTCAAGAACGGCTCGATGCTGGTGAGGCTATGCCTGACTATCTTAAAAAGTTTCCTGTCTACTATGCAGGCCCTGCTAAAACACCTGAGGGCTACGCTTCTGGGTCATTCGGGCCAACGACTGCCGGTCGGATGGATAGCTACGTCGAGTCATTTCAGGCTTCTGGGGGGAGTCTCGTAATGTTGGCTAAAGGCAATCGTTCGAAGCAAGTTACTGATGCTTGCCATACCTACGGAGGTTTCTATTTGGGTTCGATAGGAGGCCCGGCAGCGCGTTTAGCCAAAGACTCGATAAAGAGCGTTGAGGTGCTTGAGTATGAGGAATTAGGTATGGAGGCAGTATGGAAGATTGAAGTAGAAAATTTCCCGGCCTTTATCGTAGTGGATGACAAGGGAAACGATTTTTTCACTGAGGTCTCGACTCCTGTGCAAATTAGATAGCAGAAGTCTTAACGCAGAAACGTCGCCCAAATCGTAAATAATACGCCTGCAATTGCCATTGTTGTCATAGTGACTATTGAAGAACGCGGCAGTTTCCCATGCTCGTCGCTGGGTAATCTGGCTCGGACCTTGCCCAGGAGGCGATCTGCCCAGGCAACATCGCGTGAAAGAATACTTAAGCCGATAGCAATAGTCAGGAGGCCGGGACCAGGGAGCAACATCATAAGAAGTCCCAATGATGTAATGACCAACCCACTGCCGACCCGAAATAGACGCTTTATTGATTTAGCCCAGGCGGCATCTCTGGTGGGTTCTCTTTCGCCGGTTTCGAGTTCCGCCTCGATAGCAGCATCCTTAAAGCTGTTTTCGTCCTTCATTTTTCCTTCAGTAACTATGAGAATCGGGTAACGCAATCTTAAAGCCCCTAGTCTGGCCTAAAGAATCGAAATTGAGAAGCTTCATTCTTGGAAAATTTGGGGGATTAAAAATGGGTAAGTGGAGTGTCGGCGATGTCACGGTAACAAAGGTGCTGGAGATGGAAGTTCACTGGCCGTTTAAAAGCCTGTTGCCGGGTGCCGATGACCTAATAGCTGAAGTTGATTGGTTGCGGCCTGACTTCGTAACAGATGAGGGTCGGATGAAACTCTCTATTCACGCTCTGTTAGTTAAGTCTCAAGGGTTAACGATTATTGTTGATACTTGCTGCGGCAACTCGAAAGAACGGCCAGGTGCCAAAGCCTTCGCAAATTTAGATACACCATTTCTGAAAGATCTTACCTCAGCAGGCTTTCACCCTAATGACATAGACATAGTGATGAGTACCCATCTGCACGTTGACCATGTGGGTTGGAATACCCAGTTAGTAGATGGCGAATGGGTTCCTACCTTTCCGAACGCTAAATACTTGTTTGTAAAAGAAGAGTTTGATTACTGGCAGAATGAGCCTCAAGATTATGGCCCTGTATTCGATGACTCGGTACGTCCGATAGTTGAGGCAGGCTTAGCGGAAATGGTTTCAGATACGCATCAACTGACTTCTGAGGTCTGGCTTGAATCCACTGCTGGGCACACTCCGGGGCATGTAAGCGTGTGCATCGAATCATTTGGTGAAAAGGCCTTGATTACCGGAGATATGACTCATCATCCAATCCAATTTGTTCATCCCGATTTGGCATCATCAGCGGACTGGCGACAGGATATTTCTTCAGCAACCCGAAAAGATGCTTATGAAAGGTGGTCCGACGGCCGGCTGGTCATTGGAACTCATTTTGCTGGACAAACAGCTGGCTTCCTAGTCAAAGACGGAGACACTTACCGATTTGATGTCGCCTAAGATCTCTTATTGGTACCTCTAAGTAACTAGGTTCATTTGAATAGTTTCGAGCTGTGCTGGCATCACGTGTAGAGCGTCCACGGCATACTCAAAGACACTTCCATAGTTGATGTCGATGTAGTCGAGTAAAGATAAGAGTGACTCTCTAGGTGCCGAAAGAGCAGGACGAATTGCTTCGATAGATACCCCGGCGGCCTCGAGTTCGGGTCGCAACTGATCAATTCTTCGTTCGGAGCGGAGTCGGTTAGTCATTTCGTAATCATCTAAAATTGTTGTTCTGTGAACGCCACATAGTTCAAGAACTAGAGCGGCAGCAATGCCGGTTCTGTCTTTCCCAGCGGTGCAGTGAAAGAGAAGTGGTAAATTGTCAAGATCTGCGACGAGGTTAAGAAAAGTAGCGAATTGTTCGGGATACTCTGAAAGCATTCCGAGGTAGCTACTAGAGATATCGGCTACCGATACAGCCTTAATCTGACCGAGTTTGAGCCGTTCAACGAATTCATGTTGTTGTGCTAGCTCATCTCCTATTGAAAGAGGCACATGACTGGTGATTCCTGGCCATAGCCTGGACGGGTCACGCTTAGACTCTGCTTTTGTCCGAAAATCTACGATAGTGCGAATGCCGTAGGTTGCTAGTTCAGCCTGGTCATCCTCAGTCAGCTCGCTGAGCCTGTCAGAACGAAAAACAGCTCCGGTCCTCACTACCTGGCCATCTTCGGTTGGGTAACCTCCAAGGTCACGGCAGTTCATCGCTCCCTGGAGGGGGATAATTGCTTGTTCCCGGTTCATGATTGGGGTCGTGGCTCCCGAGGCAGCCCAAGGATACGTTCGCCTATGATATTTCGTAGGATTTGCGTGGTGCCGCCCATGATTGTGTAGGCCGGAGAATAAACAACGTTTCGAGATACACGATTCCAAAGCATTGTCTCTGCTCCAGCTACGTTCCCAACAAACTCTGAAACTTGTTGTTCGAATTCGGTGCACCAAGTCTTAGTTACGGCTGAGTACTGGGCAAATGGTGTCTGTCGAAGGACATTACGAAGAACCATGTCTCGGCCGATTCTGTAACCGCTTTCTATCCGAGCGATTTGTTGTCGAACCAGTGGATCAGTTGTATCTGCATAATCTAGCGTGTCGAGATATAGTCGTTGATTTGAAGCCAGCCGATCTATCCCACCTCGTTCATGCTCAAGTTGTCGCATAGTTTGGCCGAAGCTGTTGTTTAGCTCTCCCACTAGGTTCTCGACCGGCACGGCTACTTCATTAAAGTAAACTTCATTGAAGTGTGAGTCGCCTGAAGCATCTTTTATGGGGCGAATTTCAATCCCGGGGGAGTTCATGTCGACAATGAATTCACTCATTCCTTTGTGAGGAGGTGACTCAAGGTCGGTTCTGCATATCAAGTAGCAAAAGTCAGAAGTTTTTGCGCCACTAGTCCAGACTTTTTGCCCATTAACGATATAGCGGTCACCATCTTTGACGGCTGTGGTGGCGATTCCGGCAACGTTTGAACCGGCATCAGGCTCGGACATTCCGATGCACCATTTGGAAACACCGCGACGCATAGCCGGCAAAAATCTTTTTTGCTGTTCTTCGCTGCCATAGGCCAATAGAACAGGGCCTATCTGGCGGTCTGGGAAAAAAGAGCCAGCCATCGGAGCTCGACCAAGAAGTAATTGCTCAGTGACTACAAACCGCTCAATCTCAGGACGACCATCTCCTCCTGCTGAGAGTGGCCAAGTCATTCCTATCCAGCCGCGTTCAGCCAGCCTCAGCGTGAACTCATCTGAATAGCCAACTAGCCAGCCATCATCAGTCTGAAATAAATCTGAAGTAGCTTCTGCTACCCAGGCACCGGCCTCAGCCGCCAGCTTTTCTAGGTTTTTTGGCCAATTGTAGTCCATGACTAGGAGAGGTTAGCCATGTGGTGGCCTAAATGCATAGACATTCTAGCGGAGCCTTAGTTCTTCAATTGTGGCGTCTACCGGTCGCCTATAGCGACATATGAACGTTCAGCAGGACCCGTATATTTTTGCCGTGGTCGATAGATTTTTTGTTCTGGATCATCAAGCATTTCCTGCCAATGGGCTAACCACCCTGGAGTTCTGCCAATAGCGAATAGAACTGTGAACATGTCCATAGGGAATCCCATGGCTTCATAAATTAGACCTGAGTAAAAGTCGACATTTGGGTAGAGGCTGCGGTCCACGAAATATGAGTCGCTGAGAGCTACTTCTTCGAGTTTCATGGCGATGTCCAAGAGCGGATTCATGCCGGTGACGTTGAATACTTGGTCAGCAGTCTGTTTTATAATTTTTGCTCGTGGGTCATAGTTTTTGTAAACTCGATGTCCGAAACCTTGCAGCAACATTTCGCCAGATTTTACTTTTTCGACGTATTCATCGACATTTTCATAGCTCCCAATTTCGTGGAGCATTCGTATAACTTTTTCATTAGCGCCACCGTGTAGTGGCCCATAGAGACCGCAGGTCGCAGCTGCTACAGCCGAATAAGGATCTGCTTGGCTTGAGCCAACGGTCCTCATCGTAGTTGTGGAACAGTTTTGCTCGTGATCAGCATGCAAAATAAACAAGACATCTAATGCCTTGGTAAGTATTGGATCCGGCTCAAAACTAGGGTCGGCGACGTTCCACATCATTCGTAGGAAATTTCCGGTGTATCCCAGGTTATTTACTGGGTACTCGTAGGGTAAGCCGAGACGGTTTTTGTACGCAAAGGCAGCCATCGTAGGCATTTTGGCGATTAACCGAATGATTTGAATCATGCGATTGTGGGGGTCATCAATGTCTTTGGCTTCTGGATAGAAGGTTGAGAGACCGGCGACTGTGGAAACTAGAGTGCCCATCGGGTGGGCATCGTACCTAAAACCTTGCATGAATCTTGCAATGTTTTCATGAACATAAGTGTGGTTGGTGATGTGATCGACCCAAACGTCTGATTGTGCTTGGGTTGGTAACTCACCATGAAGGAGGAGGTAGCAGACCTCTAAGAACGATGAGCCATCGGCTAGTTGTTCAATCGGGTAGCCGCGATAGCGTAAGATTCCTTCTGCCCCATCGATAAAAGTTATTTTGCTGTCGCAGTTGGCAGTCGATAGGTAGGCCGGATCATAGAACCACATGCCTTTGTCAAGTTGACGCAGAGCCGCAGAGGAAATAGTTCCATCAACTATCGGCACCGTCACCTCGTTCCCGGATCTGTTGTCGATAATCGTGAAACTCTCTTCGGCCATGTGTTGTCCTTCGTCTTTACTTACGTCTACTCGAGAATGGACATGTGGTGCGTCGTTGCACTGTCCGAATTCCCCCGTTTGGAACAGTATCTTACCTTAATTATCTTTACCTATTTGAATGAAAGTAGTTTCTAAATAAAATGATTCGTTGAAATGGGCTGCCCCAGCTTTAAGCCGTCACCTGCAACCAAGATTCGGAAATAAATAAGTGTTCCTAAATTGGTTCTTGGAGATGCAGCAATGACTCATGGTTTTGGTTTTTCGCCATGTCTCACTTCCCACACGTTGCGTTTCGTTGCGAGTGCAAGGAGGTATTGTTCGAGCTTTCTTGACTATAGGGGCGAGTTATCGTGTCGTCTCACTGGAATTTTCTCTTTTTTCGTGCTGAGTAAGTCGAGCAAGTCGATGAGTTCCCGTCGCGTTTGCTTTGGATCGATCACTGCATCAACGAAGCCTCTTTCAGCGCCGATGTAGGGGTTTAAATACGTTGAGTCATATTCGGTAACATATTCCTCGATTTCGGCATCGCTTGCGCCTCTTTGTAAGATTTGAGCTGCTTGTGTGGCACCCATTACTGCAATTTCGGCTGTTGGCCAGGCTAGGTATGCGTCGTTTCCGATTGTTTTTGAGTCCATGACGATGAAAGCGCCGCCATATGATTTGCGTAAAACAATTGCGATACGCGGAACAGTTGCGCGTGCGTAAGCAAAAGCGAGTTGAGCTCCATGGCGGATCATTCCTCGCCATTCGAGATCTTTGCCGGGGTAGAAGCCTGGCGTGTCAACGAGTGTTATGAGCGGGAGGTTGAATGCGTCGCACATAGCGACGAACCTTGCGCCTTTTTGGCTAGCAGGGATATCTAAAGTGCCGGCGATTGAAATCGGTTGATTTGCGATGACTCCAACTGAACGTCCACCAAATGATGCAAGTCCGGTAACGAGATTAGTTGCCCAACCTGACCTGAGTTCAACAAAGTAATTATCATCGGCAATGTGTTGGATTATTTCACGTACGTCGTAGGAACCGCTAGGTGTTTCTGGGAGGACGTCTGAAGCTTCGGGAGTGAGGCGATCGTCCAGATCGTTAGTTGCAATTTTAGGAGCTTCTAGACCGTTGTAGTTTGGGAAAAACTGCAAGATCTCAGCGATAGTCTGAAGGACTTCGTTGTCTGAGACGATAATGCTGGCCACTCCAGTCTCTCGGTGGTGAACATCGGAGCCTCCGAGTTCTTGCTGGCTTATTTGGACGCCGGTCATCTGGCGAACTGGTATCGGACCGCTCACAAACGCGTATGCAGTTTCCGTCATAACTACTATGTCTGCAAGACCTATTAGCAGTGCTGTGCCGGAAACTGCTGGACCGGTTACTGCGGCGATAACAGGGATTACGCCGGAGCACTTAGAAAGGACGCGCGCAGCAGTTCCCCAGCCATGAAGTGCTGCTACCCCATGATTAGCATCTGCTCCGCTAGACGCGAGTAGAAGAATCGCTGGAAGTCTTTTGTCTAGTGCCATTTCCAGCGCGTTGGCAATAGTTTTACCATCCTCAGGAGTGAGAGCGCCCATTCGGGTAGGAGTGTCTGCTCGAATAAGAATCACAGACCGGCCATCTAGATCAAACAATCCGGCGGTTACTTCACCGGGGACTCCTTGTCTGATTTCTAGGGCGAGTGATTCGGTCACAAATTCAGCGTAGGCGGCAGAAGGGGTCTAGCGGGTGCAAGTTAGTTAAATTGCTATCAAGCCTTCGATAGATGGGGCTTGGAAACGAACTGCGGTACGTAGTACATCTCGCATGGCATTTGCTGCTGGAGAGAGCATGCCTCTGCGGCGTATTGCTAAACCGACGAGGCGTGGAGGAATGCTGTCGATATTGAGGACTCTCCAGTCTCCTCTGAGAGCCCAAGCAGGAATGGCCGTGACTGGAACGATAGCCGGAGCGTAGCCCTGGAATGCGAGCGTTGCGGCAAGACGAATCCCATCTAATTCCGCGAGAGTGGAAAGACTTACCCCATGTCGGCGAGCCGCATCATCAATTAGATCTCTTAATTTTGAGCCACGCGGACCTAGTAAAAGTTTGTGTTTTTGGAGTTCGTGGAAATCGATTGTTCTGTCGCCATCGCTTGCTAATGGGTGTGAAGATGGGGTAATTACGACTAATTGTTCTTCGAAAAGCGGGCTAGTGGTGAGTTCGTCATGGGTTAATGGCGTATTGATCACAGCCAGGTCGATGTCGCCGGTTTCGAGTAGCGGGATGAGAGCTGTTGTGGTCGAGTCGATGACTCTTATTTCAACATCTGGGTATTGGTTGCTTAGGTCATCGAGGAGTGAAGGGAGAAGCCATCTTCCTGTAGTTCCAATAATTCCTAAGCTAACTTTGCCGGTCACATGCGAGCTCATGGATGCCACGTCGTCGCGCATTGCTTCCATTTCGGCACTTATTCGGCGTGCTCGAGTTAGAACAACTTGTCCTTCTGGAGTTAATAAGCCTGCGCTTCGATCTACAAGAATTGCACCGAGTTCATTTTCAAGTCGAGCGATATGAGTCGAAATGTTTGATTGAACTGTATTGAGAGCGCGAGCAGCGGTTGAGAAACGTCCGTACTCGGCAACGGCTGTTAGAGCCTCGAGCTGTTTGATATCCATGTTCTAATTGTAACCTGCTATCTGTAAAATAGATAGAAAGTATCTATGGTTGCTGCTTGATAGATGACCGATGGGTAACTAATATTAATCTTGTTGAGATCACAACTTCCCCCAAGTTGCTTAACAATACCCGCTGACGAGGACTACCCCTAGTCCAGTTAGCCGAGGTCGCAAGCGCCCCCCGCTATGCGAAACCTCTGAAACCGACCCGCCCCCCGGGTCGGTTTCCTCTTTTTGGGCCAAGTCCTGAATCTGCATCTGCGTGCATGGAGGCTGACTAAAGAAGCCAAAAACTTACGGCTCCAAAGTAATTTTGGATTGAAAGTAGCTGTGTTTGGTTTTCCTTGTTAGGGCAACAAACGATGTTACAGAGAAGCCTTGATTACGTTGAGCGCCGAGCCAGCCTTGAACCATTCAATCTGTTCATTGCTATATGTGTGATTGGCGGTAAAAGACCACACCTCACCATTACTGCTAGTTACTTCAACAGTAAGAGGCACTCCTGGTGTCAGACCTGAAAGCCCCGGAACTGCGATGCGGTCTGCCTCTTGGATCCGTTCATAATCGGATGGATCTGCGAAAGTTAACGGAAGCATGCCTTGTTTCTTCAAATTGGTTTCATGAATTCTCGCAAACGACCTAGCTATAGCTACTAGCCCACCTCGGAATCTTGGCTCCATAGCAGCATGTTCGCGACTCGAACCTTCTCCCATGTTTTGATCACCTATAACAACCCAGCTTTGTGATGTCTCATGGTAGGAACGTGCTATTTCAGGAAAAGTCTGAGTGTCGCCAGTCACTTGATTTTTTCCATGACCAACTTCATAGCCGCTGAAAGCATTTACAGCTCCCAGGTACAGATTGCCCGAAATGTTTTCAAGGTGTCCACGATATTTTAACCACGGACCAGCCATCGAAATGTGATCGGTCGTGAACTTCCCTTGAGCCTTCACCAAGATAGGCAAATCGGTGTAGTCGTTGCCATCCCAAGGCTCAAAAGCTTCTAGAAGCTGCAACCGGTCAGATGCAGGCGAGACTGCGACACTGATTTCGCTGGCATCGGCTGGAGGAGCAACGAAAGTGCTTTCCCCTGGGTCAAAGCCGTCAGGTGGCAGCTCAATTCCAACTGGAACAGAAAGCGAAACCTCATCGCCATTATTGTTAGTAAGCGTTCCCTCTATAGGGTCGAAATCAACGGTTCCGGCTAACGCCAGAGCCATTACGGTTTCGGGAGATGTCACAAATGCAAGTGTTTCCGGGTCTCCATCGTTTCGTTTCGGGAAGTTACGGTTGTAGGAAGTAACGATTACGTTAGGTGTTCCTTTTTCGTGCTCGGTTTCTGCTGAACGATCCCATTGACCAATGCACGGGCCACAAGCATTGGCGAGAACTGTGGCTCCTAGAGCCTCGAAATCGGCAAGAAGCCCATCTCTCTCGATTGTTGCTCTCACCTGTTCTGATCCAGGAGTTATCAAGAGCCTAGTTTTAACTGTCAGCCCCTTTTGAGCAGCCTCTCGAGCGATGCTGGCCGCTCGCGTGATATCTTCGTAGCTTGAATTAGTGCAACTGCCTATGAGGGCTGCACTAATTGAGCTAGGCCATCCTTTTGTTGCCGCCTCTGACCCCAAAGCTTTTACCTCGCGTGCAAGGTCTGGCGTATGTGGCCCGTTTATGTGTGGCGTAAGTGACGAAAGGTCTATTTCGATGACCTGATCATAATATTCATGTGGATTGTCAATGACCTCGTCATCGGCACGAAGGTGCTCAGCGACGTTGTCAGCTGCAATGGCTACATCAGAGCGACCTGTCGATTTAAGGTACCTTCCCATCGCTTCGTCATATCCGAATAGGGAAGTGGTAGCGCCAATTTCGGCACCCATGTTGCAAATCGTCGCTTTGCCGGTGCAACTTATTG
>Ga0209035_10000193_pt1 | contig 24057 bp, 22 predicted proteins | sample MarorgKNORR_S2LV_6_FD_188220 | JGI IMG/M metagenome (GOLD analysis project Ga0209035, IMG submission 188220) | Marine microbial communities from the Southern Atlantic Ocean, analyzing organic carbon cycling - AAIW_A/KNORR_S2/LV (SPAdes) (version 2) | ecosystem: Environmental > Aquatic > Marine... | reverse complement strand
AGAAAAGCATTAAAAGGAGACAAGATATAAATTAATTTGAGGAATAATATTCATGTATAAATGTGGGATATTATGTATTAAATTTTCAGACTATTATTTGCATATGACAATATCATATAACATTACTAAGGATACTACCCAATAAAAAATGAAAGTTATTTTAATACATAGAAACCCTATATTTGGCATAGATAGAGACTGGCTATCGAGAGATTCAAAAAGAGATAAATCATGAATCTTAATAATTTTACAGAACCTGGAACTAACAAAAAACTTGATCCTGATTCAGATATATTAACTGAGATAAAAGATCTGAAACAAAAAGGTGAAAAAATTATACCGCGGTTTGTTCAATCTGATAATTATGCGGAATCATTTGGAGTGCAATGGAATAGATTTAAAAAAACACAACTAGATTCTGTTACAAAAAAACCTATTTCTTATAATCGTTTAAGTACTGCATTTGGATCTAATTTAAATGAATTAAAAGATAAAAGAGTTCTAGAAGTAGGATGTGGTTCTGGGAGATTTACTGAGATCTTATTAACACATGGAGCAGAAGTTTATTCTTTTGATTACTCTAATGCTGTGGATGCAAATTATGATAATAACATGCCTCATGAATCCTTAACTCTATTTCAGGCTGACATAAGAAGAATTCCATTTCCAGATAATTTTTTTGACATAGTGATTTGTTTAGGTGTATTACAGCATACTCCTTCTACAAATCAGAGTATTTGTGAACTCAATAGAGTAACAAGATCTCAAGGTAAAATTGTATTTGATCATTATAAATCTCATATTGGACATTATTTTTCTCTCTATATACCAATTTGGCTAATAATTAAAAGTATTAAGCCATCTAAACAAATGAGAATTACAGATTGGCTTACAAAAAACTTCTTCCCAATTCATTGGTATTTTAGAAAATATACTTTTGTACAATTTTTACTGAGAAGATTCTCCCCAATCTCTTTTTATTATGGGCAATTTGATCTCTCTAAGGAACAACATTATGAATTTTCTAGACTCGATACTCATGATAAAAATACTGATCAATATAAAAGACATATGACTGAAAATAAATTTAAAAAAATGATTGAAAAATATAATTATCAATCCTATGAGATAAATTCTAGGGGAAATGGCCTAGAGTGTATCGCATTGAAGAAATAAAAAATATCATGTGTGGAATACTTGGCTTCTCATCTAATAAGTTATCATTCAATCCTGAAAGATTTCGTCAGAATATAAAACTACTTAATCATAGAGGGCCAGATCATAATGATTACTGGCTAAGTGCTGATGAAAAGAATTTTATGGGCTTTGCAAGGCTTGCAATAATGGACTTGAGTTCATCAGGAAATCAACCAATGTGTGACTCTTCTAAGGAATTTAGAATAATTTTTAATGGAGAGATATACAATCATCAATATCTGAAAAAGAAATTAATCAATCTTGGTCATGAGTTTAATTCAAGATCTGATACTGAAGTTTTATTGAATTCATATATTGAATGGGGGGAGAACTGCTTACAAAAACTTGAAGGTATGTTTGCATTTGCTCTTATAGATAAAAAAAATAAGAAACTTATGTTAGCTCGAGATATAGCAGGAGAAAAACCTCTATATTACTATTCGAAAGAAGGTTTGATAGCTTATGCAAGCGAACTAAAACCTCTTGTTGAGTCAATTGAAGATTCAAAAGAGATTAATATAAATGCTTTTAATCACTATCTTGGAAATGGATATATACCAAGAGAAGAATCAATATATTCAAATATTGTTAAATTGATTGCTGGGGAATACCTAATATTTAACATTGAAACAGGTAACGTTAAAATAAATAAATATTGGGACCTCAATAAACTTATTACCAAGAAATTAAAATCTCAGAAGACATCTTCAGAAATAGTACTAACCAATAAATTAGAACAATTATTGGAAACATCAGTCAGGGAAAAGTTGATATCAGATGCTCCATTAGGAATGATGTTAAGCGGAGGTATAGATTCAAGTCTTATGGTAGCAATTGCCTCTAGGTTTAAAGAAAAACTTAATACCTATACTGTTATTTATCCTGATAATAAAATTTTTAATGAGCAGAAATATGCAAAATTAATTTCAAAAAAGTTTAATACTAATCATCATGAAATAGAGGCAAACTCTATAGAGCCAGAACTCATAGAGAAACTAGCGTATTACTTCGATGAGCCAATGGCTGATTCTTCAATGATACCAACATATATTCTTTGCAAAGAAATGAGTAATTTTTGCAAAGTGGCTATTGGAGGAGATGGAGGAGATGAGCTTTTTGGTGGTTATAATCATTACAGCAGACTACTTCTATTAAATAATTTGAGTAAATTTATACCATTCCCTATTAGGAAATTTGCTATAAATAATATATTAAAAATATTGCCTCATAATTTAAGAGGTAGGAAAACAATAGAGTTATTTGGACAGGATTTAAATAACTTAAATTTCTCCCCATCTTTAATGTTTGATTTAAATCAGAGAAGTCATTTGCTTATGAATGAATCTAGATTTTTAAAAAATATAGAATTTTCTAAAAATGAGAAAGATATTTCAGAAAATGACTTTATGACGAGAATGACAGCTCATGATTTTCAAAACTTTATGTCTGAAGATATTTTAGTAAAAATTGATCGTGCTAGCATGGCTCATTCACTAGAAATAAGATCTCCATTCCTTGATAGTAGGATTATTGGTTTTGCGTTTACAGAAGTCCCATCAAAACTTAAGGTTCATGGGCAAAAAAAGAAAATTTTATTAAAAACTCTTGCAAAAAATATCCTACCTTCTGAGTTTGACTTACAGAGAAAACAGGGTTTCTCTATACCAATTAATAACCTATTAATTAAGGGTCATTGGCATGATTATTTTCATAATAAAATTTCATCCTTCGAGGGTATTGTGATAAATAAAGAATATGCTCTCACTATGCTAGGCGAACAAAAAAAAGGTGCTCATAATGGAGAAAAGCTTTTTTCCTTAGTCCAATTTATATGCTGGCATGAAAAACATATAAATAGTGATAATACTCTCAAATCAACTGTATGAGATCTAAACTAGCATTTATTATTAATGAATATGCTTTTTTTAAATCGCATCGATATAATTTAATTACTTTATTATCTAGTTATTATGATGTTGAAATAATTATTGATCTTTCTGCTTTAAAGGGTCTGAAAATAGACGTTGATTCTAATCCCAATATTCACTTCACCCATTCCTCTAAAAGAATACCCTCAATTAATCCTATAAATTTTTTTACTTTTATTCAGAAATTAAAAAATAAAATCGATACAGTTGATCCTGATTATATATTTTTTGTTTCTTTAGAGAATTGTTTCATAGGCGCAATATTATCTAGATATATCAATACAAAAAATAATTTTTTTCTTGTCACAGGACTAGGATCATTACTTAATATGAATTCCTTGAAAGGAAAGCTTATAAAATGGCTATATAAGATAGTATTTCAATTCTTTCTAAGCCCAAAAAATAAATTTGTCTTTCAAAATATCGATGATCAAACAGATCTAAAGCTTTTAATTATGAATGATCAAATAAAGTCTTCCATTATTGAGGGTAATGGTATTGATACTAATAAATTTAGCTACCATGAAAGATTTATTAAAAACCTAAACCAAGAAATAAAGTTTTTATTTGCATCAAAACTTCAAAAAGAAAAAGGTATTCTTGAATTTATAAATGCATCAAAAGTATTAAAAAAGAGATATCCGAATTCGTCATTCTATGTTGCTGGTGAATTTGATCCAACTAACAAACTAACAATTGAAAGATCTGATTTTGATGCTATAAAAGAAAGCAATGATTTGAATTATCTAGGTTTCATTCAAAATAATGAAATGCCAGCTTTATTCAAAGAGTATGATGTATTTATACTTCCCTCTTATAGAGAAGGGCTTCCATCTGTTGCACTAGAAGCTGCTGCAACAGGGATGCCATTAATTATGTCTAATGTCCCGGGTTGTAAATCAATTATAGAAAATAATAAGAACGGTTACTTGATAGAACCTAAGTCGAAGAACTCTATTATTGAAGCTGTAGAAAAAATTATCAATAATAAAAAAAATCTTAAGTATTTTAGTCTCCGGTCAAGAGCAATCATTGAAGAAAGGTTTCAAATTGAGAAGATTTTAACTCAATATATAGACTTAATAAATTCATGACAATAATCAATTAATACAATATCTTTTAATACTATTTCAACCTTTTTAGCTGCCAATGGTCAAATATTAGAAAATTTTCATGGTAATCAAAATGATGAGTCCCTTTTATATTTGGATAAAAACTAGGATCAACTGTATTAATGGTTTTTTCTATATAGGTTTCATCATCCAATTGAATAATTTTATTAATGCCAAAAGCTTTACCATAATGTGACTTTCCATGAATTTGATTAACCCTATAAAGATCACCATTCAATTCAAATAATCCACCATTTCTACCTTTCTTTGAATCAAATATTACTGGATTATTCTTATTTGGCTTCCACTCATCAGATAAAGGGTCATCAGAGAGAAATAAATGCAGCTCAGAATTGTGCTCTCCCATTTCACTAGAGCACATATTTGATAGTAAACACCAATAATTATTAAAGGGAAATATTAATGTGTCAACAGCCGAAACATTCCTCATAATAGTTTTATAATAACTCCATGATTTTGGGTATTCATTACATACATATAACCTTATTTCTTTCTTTTCACTAGTTTCAGGACACATATAAATATTATTCTTATATTGAAATATATAAGGAAATGATAAATGGAAATCTTCTTCTAGAATTACTCCAAGTTCTTGATATCCTTGATTCGTAATCTCATATGCTGATATCTTTCCACGATTTTGCTCAAAAAAGAAATCCTCAGCAAAACATACTGTTCTGCCCTTATTGGAAAATAAGAATGGATCAGCTAAAAATCTCCCATCTGGATTACTTATTGTTATAGCATTAGACAATATCTTAGTAGTAAGATCTGATAACTTTGGATCAAATTCCTCATGTTTAATATATGAGATATTCCAGGTTGTTCTATACTTGGATAAATATAATATTTTATTCTTCAAAAAATATTTTCCTTGTTTGCAAATATACCGAAATAAAATATATGGGCTTGGAAAATGAAAAAGCTTATTACTGCAAGAAGATGTGATCTCAGATTCTGGTAACCTATTATTTTGTGCTATATTTCTTAGTAGACGTAACATAAAAAAATTACTTTTTTTACATATATTTGCATAATTTAACTGCCAATAAGAGGCAGTCATAATACTGCCCCTAAATAATACTTCTCCTCCATCAAGAATTTTATTAAGTTTTTGTATAATAAAACCACTCGAAGGTTCTCCATGAAATACTTCCCAAAACCCAGCAGGTATACCTCTATAGACTCTATTATCACCATGATGTAAGGACAAAATTCCAAATCTTGTAAAATGTAGTATCTTCCCTCTTAATATTCCACTACCACACCTTATAAGAACATCAAGATTATATGGCTCAAGCCTATCAATATCTTTATCTTCAAAGCGATATATAAATCCTGAATCTGAAACCATTGGGGAAATATCTATTTTTTGAATATCAAGACTATCAGTTATCTTTAAAATTCCATGTTCAACATATAATGAATTTTTTCTTAATTTTTTTAATTCTAGATTAATTACGAAAAAACCTAATAAATTTTTTAGGAGGTTATGAATGGGGTTACGCTGGCTCAAAATATTAGCAATTTTATCTAAGTAATTTAAGTTAGGACTCTTGTTTTCCAGTGAAACCAATACTGGACTAGAAAAATTTATATTATCTTTTATAACTTCTTCTATTAAACTAAAAATATTCGGATCTACAGTATTGCCATCAATAATAAATCCAATTTTTAATTTATTCATTTTCTCCATTCTCTAAACTTAGCCTGAGCAAAAGCGAATGACTTATCCAGATCTAATATGAGTGACAATAATAATATTGGTATAAAATTTATAGGGAATAAAAATTTATACTTGATTCCTTTCTTTATTGGAACTATCAATCCTCTATATATGAAATAGGTCATCGATATTGATCCAATACTAATTTTTGTAACATTGGGTATATAGAAAATACTTTCTGGGTCCCAATTTGACATAATCCAATTCCAATTAAATGCTATAGCAACTAGAAAAAAAGCTATTGCATAAAAATAAAAATCTTTATGTGCTTTCATTGAGGGGAGGATTGCTGAGCTTAGATAATTCCGATGCCACTTTTTAATAACAGATAAATATGAAATTCCAGAAAGCCCAATATAAGATAATTTTTCTGTAGGATAGCCCATAAGAACTCTATGTAGTTCTAGCCTACTGACCCAATCTCCATCTTCTCCAGCCCTTACAGATTCTATGAATAAGCCACATCTATGAAATATATTCTTATGAAAAATTGATCCAGGAAGTGTTCTTATTGGTAATGAACCATATGTGGAAGCTCTTATTAATTTTTCAGTAAAAGTATTTGCCTGATATTCAGTCATTCCCCATACTCCCTCAATATCTTCATCTTTAAGAATAGCTAAACTTGTTTCCAACCATCTAGATGATGGAACTGTACTGACATCTAAAAAAGCTACTATTAGATTTGTTGCAGCTAAGATAGCTAAATTTCTTGCCTTACCTGGAAATAGTTTTTCACCATGGATTAGTTGTAAAGATATTTTATTCTCATCAAAAAATTTCAGCAATTCTTTACTAATATTTAATTTCTCTTTAGAAGAATCAACAATTAGTATTTCATCAGGATAAATTGTCCATTCTTTCATTAGATCAAGTAGACTATTCAACTGTTTTAAAGAGTCTTTATGAGGAATGATCAAAGAAACTTTGGACAACATTAATATACTCCATTTTTATACATAGAAAATAAACCCCTACTGTTGCTTATTCTATCTATTTTTATATATACTTTTAGATTATAATTCGACACCTTGTTTAAATCTAATTAATATTTATTATGAAAATACTAGTTATGGGCTTGCCTGGAAGTGGTAAAACTTATCTAACAGAAAGATTGCAACCATTATTAAAGTCTGCTTGGTATAACGCAGATAAAGTCAGAGAAATGGCAAATGATTGGGACTTCTCAGATGATGGAAGAATTAGGCAATCAATGAGAATGCGTAATCTAGCTGATTTTGAGAAATCTCATAATAGAATTGTTATTTGTGATTTTGTTTGTCCAACTAAAGAAACAAGGAAATTGTTTGCACCCGATATAATTATTTGGATGAATACAATATCAGAAGGTCGATTTGAAGATACAAATAAAATATTTGAAGATCCTATAAATATAGATTTTGAAATTAAAGAATGGAATGAAACCAATCAGGATTTTATTGCTAAGGAGATTATTAAAAATGTTTGATTGGAAAAAACCTACAGTACAAATGCTAGGTAGATGGCAACCTTGGCATGATGGCCATCAAGCACTTTTTAAAAGATGCATCAAAAAAACTGGCCAAGTAATAATCCAAGTTCGAGATGTTCAAGGAGCTTCTGGGGGAGTTGGCCAAGATGATAACCCTTTCGATTGGAATAATGTTTGTGAAAATATTGAAAGTGGTCTCCTAATTGATAATTTCAAAAGAGGGGCTGACTATGAAATTATGCTAGTGCCCAACATTGTAAATATAACTTATGGAAGAGGTGTGGGTTATGTATTTGAAGAAGAAAGATTTGATGAGTCCATAACTTCTATTAGTGCTACAAAAATAAGAGCGAAATTACGTGAAGAGAAAAAATTAACTTAGTTTGGTCTTTAAAATAATAGAAGGAAGAACTTCCCTCCAATTGGATGGTACAACTTCAAATAATTCACAAAAACTTGAAGAATCCAGAACGGAATAACGAGGTCTTTTAGCAGCAGTAATATACTCTTCAGTTGTTACTTTAATTAACTCAGGAATTTTATTAAGATAATTATTCTTACTTGCAGTCGATAAAATAATTTTTGCAAAATCATACCATGAACATTGCTTATCACCAGCATAATGGAATATCCCTTTTTTAAAATTACCACTTAATAATTTAGGGATAGTTTTGATTATTACTTCGGCTAGATGACCAGCATAAGTAGGACACCCTATCTGATCTGATACGATCTTTAAATTATCTCTTTCCACACTTAAACGTAAAATAGTTTTCAAAAAATTATTGCCATATTCACTAAATAGCCAAGCGGTTCTTAAAATTAAAAATGAATCACAATTATCTTTTATTTTTACCTCCCCTCTTAATTTACTATGCCCATAGATCGACTGAGGATTAACTAAATCAGATGTATTATATGGTTGCTTACTCATTCCATCAAAAACATAATCAGTAGAAATATGAATTAATGGAATATTTAGAATTTTACATATTTTTGCAAGATTATAAGGACCTAGCTCGTTAACCATAAGTGCAAGATCTTGATCTGTTTCAGATTGATCAACATTTGTATATGCAGCCGTATTTATAATAATAGAAGGATTGATCTCTCTTGACACTGAAGAAACTTGATCAAAATTAGTAATATCCATTTCCATTCTTCCTAATGAATGGTATTTCCAATCAGATGGTTTTAGTCTGTCAATTAGGCAACGCCCAAGTTGCCCATTGCCACCAACAATAAGTATGGTCATTTTTTCTTCAAAGATTTGAATGAAGGTGCTGATTGGTCTCTTTCTGAAATAGTCATGGCAATACTCTTTGGCCAATCAATTGCTAAATCAGGATCTTCCCAATGTATGATTCCATTATCAGAAGCGTCATAATAATCAGTACACTTATATTCAAAATCCACTGTGTCAGACAGTACTAGAAAACCATGCGCAAAGCCTGCAGGAATCCATAACTGTTTTTTATTCTCTTCTGTAAGCTCTACCGCCTGCCATTGACCATAAGTTTCTGAATCAGACCTTATGTCTACAGCAACATCAAAAACAGAGCCGGTTACCACTCTAACTAATTTTCCTTGTGGTTTTTTTCTTTGATAATGTAGTCCTCTGAGAACTCCTTTAGAGGATCTGGAGTGATTGTCCTGAATAAATGGTGAATCAATCCCAATAGAGGCGTATCGTTCTTGTGAAAATGTCTCTTGGAAGAAACCACGATCATCTTCAAATACATCAGGCTCAATTATTAGACACCCAGAAAGCTTTGATTTCTTGACTTTCACTTAGATGCTTCCGCTAACTCTATAAGATATTCCCCATATGCTGTTTTATTCATTAATTGACCTTGTCGACTTAACTCATCAATAGTTATCCAGTTTTCATTAAGTGCGATTTCTTCTAAACATGCAATTTTAAGGCCTAATCTTGTTTGCACTGTTTGAACTAATTTACCTGCCTCTAGAAGAGAATCATGTGTCCCAGTATCAAGCCAAGTAAAGCCTCTACCAAGTAAGGTAACATTCAGTAGGTTTCTTTTTATATACTCAGAATTAACAGCGCTTATCTCTAGTTCACCTCTCGGAGATGGTTCTATATTATGTGCTATATCAATTACATCATTATCATAAAAATAGAGCCCAGTTACTGCATAATTAGATTTCGGGTTAGTAGGCTTTTCTTCAATACTTAAAGCTTTACGATTCGAGTCCATTTCTAAGACTCCAAAGCTTTCAGGATTGGGAACATGATACCCAAAAACTGTAGCCCCTAGCTGTGTTGAGGTGGCCTTTCGAAGTTCTTTAATAAAATTTTCACCATAGAAGATATTATCTCCAAGAATTAATGCAACATTATCAGTCCCAATAAAGCTCTCTCCAATAATAAAAGCTTGAGCTAATCCATCTGGCTTAGGTTGTTCTGCATACTTGATAGAAATACCAAATTTTGTTCCATCGCCCAATAACTGCTGATATCCTGGGAGATCTAATGGTGTGGATATGATGAGAATATCTCTTATTCCAGATAACATAAGAACAGATAGAGGATAGTAGATCATTGGCTTATCGTAAATTGGTAACAATTGCTTAGAGACAGCTCTGGTTATGGGATGCAGTCTTGTCCCACTTCCACCCGCTAAAATTATACCTTTGTATTTATGCACTTCTAATATCTATTCTTTTTTTATTAGATTTTATGAACCTGATATGTGTCATTTGAGTTATAAAACTCTAGTTGATTATTGTTGTATACACCTAATGGTTCTTCATCTAGAAATAAAATATGTTGATCAACTTCATAATCATGTTGGTGATTCCAGTTTCTTTGGAAATTAGATAGCAAAAATCGAACATTTGCTGTTCTGCCATCAGCAATAATAATTGTTCCTGGTGTCAAAAAATGCTCAATCAGTATGAGATCCATTGACATAGGCATAAAATCATTATGCGCTGTACTCAATCCACTAATTGTTCCTTCTATATGGTTGAACTGATCAGGACCATCTAAATATATAAAATCAGGATTCACAAATGGTAACTCTTTATATCTTGTACATATTTTTCCATTATACTCCGTCATAAATACTTTAGAATAAAGAAAAGAATAATTGCTAAAGCCTTCTTTATTCAGCCTCTCTTCTGAAATATTGAGATAGTGTTCTTCATTATCTACTGCATGTAATTCGAAAAGATTAGCCTTTCTGAGATTTTCAATATTATCTATATATTTATGTCTATTTTTTTTCAATGCATCTGTCATAACTAATGATGACCATCCAGACCCAAACTCCAAGACTGTTAGTCGTTTGTTTAGAATAATAAAACTATGCAATCTATATAGATCTAGTAGTTCAGGTCTATATGGCTCATCTATAGCTACCTCATTTATTGAAGGTACATAGCCTTCATTGGCAGTTTTAACTAAAAATCCTAAACCTTGAGAATGAAAATAGCTTTCCAACTCATCTTGATTAATATCCTTTGGTATTATAATTCTTGGTTCTTGTATATTCATAATCTATATTCTAATTGACTTCATAATATATTCACCATTTTTTATAGGTAGAATTTGAACTAAATCCTGATTTTTATTTATTAAAAATCAGCTTTAGTCACTCAACCCTATCCTATTGAGTGCATAATCCCCTGAAAGCACTCTTTCCCACCATTGTTCATTATCTAAATACCATTGAACAGTTTTAAGAAGTCCTTCCTCAAAGTTTACACTTGGTTCCCAGTTTAATTCTTTTTTGATCTTTGAAGAGTCAATGGCATATCTTTGATCATGTCCTGGTCGATCTCGAACAAAAGTAATTAAATCATTATAACTATCAATTCCATTAGGCTTAATAGGAGATAATTCATCTAGTAAATTACAAATAGACTGAACAACCTCAATATTTGTTTTCTCATTATTTCCACCAATATTATAGGTTGCCCCAATGTCACCCATAGTAATTACACTATATAAAGCTCTAGCATGATCCTCAACATACAACCAATCTCTAATCTGAGAGCCATCACCATATATGGGAATAGGTTTACCATGTAAAGCATTCAGAATAACATGTGGTATAAGCTTTTCTGGAAAATGATATGGTCCATAATTATTGGAGCAATTAGTAATTATCGTTGGAAGTTTATATGTACGATACCAGGCTCTGACTAAGTGATCAGAGCTCGCCTTGCTAGCAGAATAAGGTGAGCTAGGCTCATAGGGTGTTTCTTCAGTAAAGAATTCATTCGAATCAGTAAGATCTCCAAAAACTTCATCAGTGGATATATGATGAAATCTAAATCTATCCTTTTGCACTGCCTCTAGGTCAGACCAATAAGATCTTGAGATTTCTAACATATTATATGTACCAATAATATTGGTTTCTATAAAAATGCCAGAACTATCAATAGATTTATCAACATGACTCTCTGCGGCAAGATGCATAACAAGTTCTGGGCTGAATTTATCAAAGACATTCTTTAAAGCATCTTTATTACAAATATCTATTTGCTCAAAAAAATACCTTTCTGAAGAAGAAACATCAGCTAAAGAATCAAGATTTCCTGCGTAAGTAAGTTTGTCAATATTTATGATCTGACAAGAAGTTTCTCTTAGCAGGTATCTAATCAGTGCACTTCCTATGAAGCCTGCTCCACCAGTAATTAATATTTTCAATTTATATATCCTTAAATCAAGAGTGAATGTTTTTTACAAAATCAAGAAGCATTTTACTATTAATTTCTGGATTAAAGAATTTTTTACACTTTTTTAATCCACTTACACCTATGGCTTCTCTTTTTTCTGGACAAACAATGAGATAATTAAGAGCATCTACTAGAGACTGAATATTTGATGGCTTAGCTAAAATGACATCCTTTTTATCTTCTAAATAGAGCCTAATATCACTTACATCAGTTGCTACAACTGGTTTCCCAGTAGCAAGATACTCTCCTAACTTAAATGGAAAACCAGCGTTTGCATATTGACTATCAATCCTTGTCATACATAAAATATCTGCACCATGTAATTTCCTAATATACTCATCATCAGGCAAATACCCTGTAACCTCTATATACTTATTCTCAATCTCATTAATTTTATTTTGTATTTCTATTTTGGGTGAACCTATTAAAATCAATTTTACTTTTTTATTCTTTTGTGAGATTTGTATGAATGCATCTATTAAATTGTCTACGCCATCCTTAGCACCAAATGAGCCTGAATATACTATTTTTAGAAATGAATTATTTGAATTGTAAAGATCAGTTGTCTCTCTCAGATTGACAGCTGAAACAGGAATTAATTTTAATAGTAAGTTAGATTGAGTTTTATACTTTTTCTCTAAATGCTTAGATATTACAATTATACCATCAACAGCTTTAATCATTAATGGAGAAATTATTTTCCCAAATATCAGATTAATATTAGCTTTTATTGATAATTTTTCCTCTGTAAGAAATCTATCTTCAACAATATCTAGAATTACTTTATAGCCTAGTAATTTACCAAAAATAATAAATGGGATTGTATAAATATCAGGTTCGCCATATATAATTAAACAATTATTATCTTTCTTTTTCTTTTCTAGTTTTAACTTCAAGCAAACAAGAAAAGGATAGATGGTTAAGTAAAGATAGTATGAAAAAGCAATAGTTGATACCCCGCCAAATAAGACTTGATTGAAGCTTCCTTCCTTAGAATTGATCCCATTATCTTGATTGGTAATAATGATTTGTACGTCATTAGACTGCTTTGCAAGATATTCTGCAAATAATCTAATTCTCATGCTTCCAGCCATACCATGTGGATATGGCACATTTATAGCAAATATTATATTCATCCTAGAGTACTTATTTTCTAATTTGTAAAGATAAATATCATACAAATAATTACCTTTATTTTAATGCTTTTTTAAAAAGTCCTATCTTATCTAACTCTTCTATAGAATCTCTGAATGCAAGTTCAGGTATAGGCTGATTGGAAGCCCAATCTAAGAACTTTTCCACGCCATCTTTGAACTTAACTTTAGGAGTGTAGCCAATTTCTTGGTTTGCCTTAGTAAGATCAGCATAATTATGACGTATATCGCCAACTCTAAATTCACCTGTAATTTGAATCTCTGATTCACTTCCAAAATAATCTATAATATTGCTGGCTACCTCAAGGACTGATGTGCTTTTCCCAGCTCCTATATTATATGAGTTTTCACCCTCTATCTCAGTGTTTATACAACTCATCGTTGCATCTATCACATCATCAATGTAAACAAAATCTCTACTCTCTTTTCCATCTTCAAAAATACTAATAAGTTCACCTTTGCGAGCTAAAGTTGAAAATATTGCCATAATGCCTGTATATGGATTTTTCAATGACTGTCCAGGTCCATAAACATTTTGATACCTTAATGCAAAAGCTGATATACCTAGTATTTTAGAATACATTAAGATCATTTGTTCTTGGATTTGCTTTGTCAAAGCATAAAAACTTAGTGGATTAAATGGAGCCAATTCATTGGTTGACGTTGGACTTAAAAAATTTTTACATTTATTGCACCTAGGTTCAAAAAAAGCATCCAGCATATCTAATTCCAATCGCTCTTTAGGGTAAACCAACCCATGCTCTTGACATAAATAAGCTCCCTCACCATAAGTGGCTCTTGAAGAAGCAACTACAATCTTCTTGACTGAATGAGTATTTTGAAGAAGACACTCAATTATATTTAATGTTCCTTTAATATTAGTTTCTTCATAGCTTTTGAGTTCATACATTGATTGCCCTGTTCCAGTTTCTGCTGCTAAATGGACAATGACATCAATATCCTGAATTGATGATGCTATAGTTTTTTTATCATTGATATCACCGATAATGAGTTCCGCATTTGATAAGTTCTCACCTAATACTTTATTTCCACCATGTATTTGCTTCGAAAAAATATCTAAGATTCTCACGTCATAATCGTCCATAAGTAATCTCTTAGAAAGATTACTACCAATGAAACCAGCACCACCAGTGACTAAAACCTTCATCCTATATTTCCTATTTTTTACCACTTTTATTCATAATTCCATGAATAAAACCTAAAGTTTGAAGCTTCAATGCTTCTATTCGATTTGTTTTCTCCCAACCAAAACAGATAAAGAATGTCTCAATAAAAGTTCTTACTAGGACCAATAATATTCTTTTCAAACTTGGATGATAATAACATGAAATTAGCCATAAGTTTCTTGTCCGATAGTAATGATACCAAGTGGGTTTTGCTGACATTTTTATTTTAATCGGACCTATTTTTCTTTCTTCAAATTCATAATTATCATCGCATACAGCATTACTAACGAGGTACTGTTGGTAGCCTGCTTTTTTTAAATCTAAACCATATAAGTAATCCTCCCAGCCCATCCAAAATTCTTCTCTAGGAATAATGCCACTTCTTACTGGTTTCAAGTTATATAAGGCACCATTTGAGCTGCTCCAGATATGTGAGATTAAAGCCTTATCTGGTTTTTTTGATGGTCCAAATGAACGCCAAGGTCCTACTTCCTTGGTGCCTGAAAAATCATAAAAACCCTTTGCATGATAATATCTAAGTGGATATAAGGCACCAATATTATCTAGTCCCATATATAAAATAAGTTGCTCAAAAGTAGACTTCTCTACTAGAGCATCATGATTTAATGCCAAAACAAAATCCCAATCAAGTTTACTGGAAAGAACTAAACGTTTGGATAGGTTGCCTGCAGAACCTAAATTGTAATCAAAATTATGATATAAAATATTTTTCGAAACATTACCACTCAAATTTTCTAAAATTTTACCATCGCCCTCTGAGTCAACAATCATAATGCCTTCTATAGGCCATTCTTCATCATTAATCCTATTAACTAAGTCAATGACTTCTTGGTTGCTTTTATAATTTGATATTGCAATCCCAACTTTCAAAATAAGACCCTTATTTATTTATAATATTTGAATAAATACCATCATAACTCAGCGAACCTTTTGTTAAAGAATAAATTTCTTTACCACGTTTTCTAATATAGTCTCTGTCAATTGCAACTAAATCATCCATTGAATTAATAACTTTATCAATAGAAGTTACCTCATTCATATCTATCAGTTGCCCTGTTTTAGTATTATTGATAATTACATCAAGGTCACCAACACCAAAGTTACTGATAACAGGTATCCCAAGCCCCATTAATTCAGCATGCTTTGTGGGTGATGATGCTTTCTTTGAGAATGTATTTTTAATAAAAAATATAGAAATGGAGGAAACTAAAAGATATCTAGGTAAATCTATGCGATCTATGAAGCGAATACGAATATCCTCATTTTTTATCCCATATTTTTCTAGTTTAGACAGAATAATATTTGGTTCACTAGGGGTAAAAAAAACAAATACAGCATTAGGCTTTTTTAACTTTACTCGTGCAAAAAATTCTAACATATTATCTAGTTCATACCATGTCCCAACTGATCCCAAATAACTTAATATAAAATGATTATCATTCAATTTAAGATCATCCTTCGCCATATTTATACTTTCTCTAGTCACACTTTTAAAATTAAATAAATCAAAATCAGCACAGCATGGAATAACTGATATCTTATCTTCATTATAATTGAGACTTAAGATCTTCTTGGCAGCATCAGTAAGAACCACAATTTGATCTGAAGACTCAAACATCTTTACCTCTTTGGACTTAAAGTAATTAAATATTAATTTAAAAATTAATTTTTTTTGAGGCCATAAGTTTCCATCCACTCTTTCTTCAGGGAAGAAAGACCTCATATCAAATACATAGGGTACTCCAATAGACCTCTTGAGGTAATCTCCCAATATAGCCATCAAATGACTTCGGCAATGAACCAATTGAAAGTTCAATGTTTTATTCAGATCAGTTGCTAAATTTTTGATTCTCCATAAATCCCATATCGTTGAAAAAATAGGTGGGTATTTATGATAAGTGAGAGGGTGCCAGTAGATTCTTTTTCCCTTTATTAAGGCATATATATCTTTTTTATAATGCTTAAAATTTATAGGTTTTTCACAACTAATTATATGTATTTCTTTATCCTCAGAAAGTTTTAATAGATATGGAAGTACTTGTGATTGTCCAAGAGGATCCGTTAAGCCATCATAAGAAAGGTATAGTGTTCTTATCATAAATAATTAATGCTCCCACTCTTCATAAGATAAGGAGTATATATTGTATTTAACATACTATTACTATTTAAAAGGTCTATATATATTATCCTTATACTTCACACCAGAAAGAGCTAACCTGAGACTACCAAAGAAGTTGCCATAATTACCTGGTCTAAGATTTTTCTTTTTCTTCGAATTTAGAACACCATTCTGAAATAATTTAATCAAATAATACCTGTAGAGGGTTTCAATTTCTTTATATTGATCAGTGTGATAACCAGATAGACCAGTTTTTGCAAGGAACTTATTAAATACTTTTAGACCATGAAAATGATAAAACACTATTGGAATATTATTTATATAAAAATTTCCCTCCGACTCTCGAACTTCCTCTTGATCAATATTCCATGGAGCAACTCCAACACCAATATTTTTAGATATAACTAAGTCTGATCCATACAAATGAGGCCATTCATCTAAGTATTTTTGATCCGCAAATTTTCCCTCTTCATGTCTATCATAGCACCAGTCTAGAGTTTGAGCCTTCCATCTATGTAGACAATCTAGTCCTGCTTTATCATTTCTAAATAGTTGGCACTGGACGTTGAATATGCCAGAAATTTCATGGTCCTTAAATTTATCTCTAAAACGATGTTCGATGATATATATAGATTTATCTCCTAACTCCTCATAGATGGTTGAAGGAGAAGAAAAGAACAATAGATCTGCATCTAAGTAAGTTATTATGTTTGGGTTGTATTTTTCTATGATAAAGAGAGGAAATATAGGGCTCAAAGTAAAATAGTATTCAATCAAACTTCTATTACTCTTCGCAATTAATAATTCAGGGTATTCCTTTTCAAGAACATTAAGAGAAATGGGTATGATATTATTCTCACTTCTGTTACTCAGATTACTATAACTTTCTTCATCAAGGCATAAGATATAAAGATTAAAAGGAATCTCACAATGCTCAGCTAAAGAATCATACAAGGTGAGAGCACGAGGCAAATAATTAATATCACAATATGTACAAAAACTGTAATTCTTCATGATTGTATACGATTGATATTCATCTTATTGTGAAATATAGCTATTGAAACTCTTGCCTAATTATAAAATTTATTGATATAGAAAATAACCCTATCTACCTCATCTGATTTGAGAACAGGGCTCATAGGAAGACTTAAAACTTCTTTATGAATTCTTTCACTAATAGGAAAACTTCCATAATCCTCGTTGATATAAGCCTTTTGTTTATTTGGAGGGATTGGGTAGTGAATAAGTGTTTCAATGTTATTTTTAGATAAGAATTTTGCGAGCTGCTTTCTTTCTTTGATTCTGATAACAAATAAATGCCACACAGATGAACAATCTGTTGCTAATGAAGGCAAAGTTATATTTTTATTATCAAGATTATTTAAATACTGTTTTGCCAAAGTGATTCGGATCTTATTTTCTCTATTAAGAGTTTTTAATTTCTCTCTAAGAACTGCAGCTTGGAGTTCATCTAATCTTGAATTGACACCTTTAAACTTATTTTTATACTTAATTTTAGATCCATAATTTCTTAAGAATCTTATTTTTTCAGCTAAATTCCTATCATTTGTAGTAACTGCTCCCCCGTCTCCTAATGCCCCAAGATTCTTACCAGGATAGAAACTAAATCCAGAAGCATCACCTAGATTACCTGCTTTTTTGTCTTTATATATTGCTCCATGAGCTTGTGCACTATCTTCTATGATTTTTAATTCATACTTATCAGCTATATCTTTGATTGGATCCATTTCAACTGTCTGACCATAGAGATGTACCACTAATATTGCTTTTGTTCTTTTGGTAATTCTTGCCTCTATTAAACTTGGATCAATATTATAACTGCCTATTTTAGGCTCGACTGGTACCACTTTAGCACCACACATTTCAACAGCTAACCAAGTGGCAATATAAGTATTGGAGGGTACAATGATTTCATCATTTCCTCCAAAACCATAAGCTGAAAGAATTAAATGGAGCGCTTCCAGACCATTACCTACGCCAACAGAATACTTTGTACCGCAAAATTTAGCAAAAGACCTTTCAAATTTTTCTACTTCAGGTCCTAAAACATACCATCCAGACTTAATTACTCTTTCTATGGCTTTGTTAATTTTTTCTTCATGGATATCATTAACCTTCTTTAAATCCAAAAAACTAATCTTATTCATTTACAGACTTAATATCTATAACTTCTCCAAGATAACCATTAGATGATAAATTTTTTCTAACTTCTGAAGAAATATGCCAAGCTAGATTCAAGATTGGCAATGTCTGGTCAATTTCTTTATACAAATCTGCTTCTGCCTTGATGGGTATTCTAGTGCCTGGTATATAATAGCCTACCTTCTTAGACCCCTTAATTTCATATACTGCGGATATGTGGCTTTCATCAAGATCTAAAATCTTTATAAGAATTGCTGCCCTACCTGGAAACGCTTTTGCTCTTAATTTCCCATATTTATCAATGTAACTCTCAATAGTTTTAAGCATCTCTTGTTTCCATTCTTGAATATCAGAATTCATTTTTACTAAACCTGCAGAAAAATGAGACTCATCTACTTCTATGAACTTTTCATCGCCATGACCAATGTAAGCTCTTATGTTTCCACCATAACGTGAAACAAACTGAACATCCAATAGCTCTAAAGAAAGAGACTTAGCTATATATTCAAAGGATCTCTTACTATAGGTTCTGGGATGCTCATGATAAAAAGTATCAAATTGACCAGTTCTAAAAACAGCACCAAGATAGTGATTTTCAATAACTAGAATACTTTCTGCATGCATAATAGTTTTTAGATTCTCTAGGAGGCTTGGAAGATCTTCTATATGTGCAAAAACATTTGTAAAAGTTATAACATCAGGCTGGCCAAAATCTTTTAAGATTATTTCAGCATTTTCTTCATCAAAAAAAGCATGTAAAGTCTGGTGTTGTGCATCCTTAACAGCATCAGTAGGTTCAATTCCAAATGTTTCAGCACCTTTCTTTTTAAAAAAGTCTAATAGACTCCCATCGTTACATCCAATATCTAAAACTTTTTTGTTGCTTAACGAGCCTGATCTCATTTCAATGCTATCAACAAGATCTGACATTCCTTCTAAAACACTGCCAGTCATTCTAGCTCTGTAATGATAATCCGCAGTAAACAAGTCTCTCTTAGGAACCTGATATAACTGATGAGCTGTATAACATTGCTCACAAAAAGCTATATCAATAGGATACTCCAAGCAAACTCTTGTATCGCCAAAAGGAACTAAATCATCACAAAGAGGATGCAAACCTAGATCTAATATTGATACTAAAGCTTTATTACCACAAACTTCACAATCTTTAATACTTATAACTTCTGGTGATTTCATATAGATGCGATGGTTGATTCTGGAAGTAATTGTATAGTTATAGTAAATTCATTGATAGTTAGTTTTTTATTTTTAAAAAATTTTTTACACATAACTATCAACTTCATTAAGAGCCTTTTGCCAGGAAGGAAACATATTATCAAAGGTTCCTGAGTTTCCATCTCGGACAAGCTCCAAGAAGATTTCTTTATTTAGAGGGTCATAGTTTCTGGTAAAGCCATGAAAAAGATCAGTATTTCCATCTATCGAGGTTACCGTGCCCCTATCTCCCGAATCGTTTATAAAATGCATATAGAAAAATTCTTCAATTTCTTTCTTATTCAAATCCAAAGATATTTCTTCTATATTCATTAAATAATATTCAAACTCTTTTTTATTTTTTGGCAACTTACAAAAATCATATGCAGCACATGGATTATCTCCACCCAATAAAACTTTAACACCTTGATAAGCAAATTCATGAGCGACTGTTCCGTAAACAGATAAAAGAAGATCCACTCCTTCTTCAATGATTTTTTTATTAGAAGTATTCTTATCTAAAACCCTAATATTTGGGTATTTAGTAAACAGTTTTTCAAGAATAACGCTATTAAGTGGTTTAGGACTTGGATGTGGCTTAACAACAAGATCTACATTCATTTCTTCAACCCTAGAAAAAATAAACTCTACCCATTCATTAAAATCTTCAAATAGACAGTCTTTATAAATGTGAGGAGCATCATAGAAGCAGTGCAACATCATGACAACTTTCGGTTTTCCATTATCTAGAAATATTTTCTTCGAATCATTTGAATCTGAATATGGTGAAGTTTTCATGTAGGCTATCCCGGGATCAATCTCTCCTCTCAGTCTTCCTTCTAATCTTCTTTTGGCCTCTCCCCTTAGATCATCTTTATTCTTTTTTTCTGCAAAAGATTTTTTATATTCAAGATGTCTGGGGGTTGGTAGATGATGATCTATACTTAACTTATGCAGAACCCTATCCCAAGAAAAATTATAAACATCTATCCCTCTGAGCAAAGCTAGCCTACCTAATATTGCACATTGTATATAGACAGCATGACTGTTAACAATCTTTTTAACATTATGATTATCAAGGTAATCTTTGCAAGTGAAATATATATCAAAAGTATTAACTATTATTTTTTCTAATCTTTCATCCTCTAAATCCACTGTTGGCCTTGCATATGTTCTAAGATACGTATCATAAATTAGATCTCCTATCTTTATGCCTTCATAATGAAAGTCTAATAAATCATGCTTTGTTTTAAATTTTAATTTGTTTGCTAATTCTTTCGAATATTTATGTTTTCTTTGGCTCAATGCAAAAGAACAATTAAAGGATTTATAAAGCTTATCTAGCCTTGAAAACTTCCGAAATAAACTAAAAAATAATCTCAAGAGTACCTTTTCCCTAGCTATAAAATGATAATAAACTGGCTCCAGTTTATAATTGAGTCTAAAAAAATTTGCAATATAGGATTGTTGAAAAATATAATGATCATAATCCATAAGATCCAATAACAACTCCCCTTCAGTATCTTGAGGTTGCTCATTCCATTTACCAGATGAGTATGAACAGAATTGTTTATCTTCACTACTTAATTGAATTAAGTTTTTAAGGGTCTTAAATTTAAGAAATAATTTACTCTTCAAGATAATTCTCTCCATGAGACTTATAATAATCTAATGTCAACTTAATGCCTGTCTCAAGATTGACTGTTGGCTCCCAACTTAATGAATTATTTATTTTTGAATAATCTGAATAAACATTACCAATATCTATTTTTTTTCTTTCTTTAGGAAAGTCCTTAATCTCAAGATTACCGGAGCCATTAACTGAAATTAACAAATTTGCCAATTGATATAGTGATATAAATTCTTTTGAACCAAGATTAAAGATCTGCCCATCAGAATCGTTGCTCATTGCTACACTTAAAAAAGCATTCACAACGTCATCAACATAATTGAAATCTCTAATCTGATCGCCTCCCCATACTTCTAATGTTTTATTTTTCATCATATTCTGAATCCAAATCCCTATAAATGTCTGCCTAGAATCTTTTATTCTCATGCCTGGACCATAGGTGTTAGTAAGCCTTAAAATACTACTTCTTATGCCATATACATCATTATAAAGTAAGTGGTATTGCTCGCCTGCATTCTTATTGATACTGTTAACATCAACCGGACTGATGGGATGGTTTTCATCGACAGGCAAATAATTAGGTCGACCGTATATTTGTCTTGTGCTTGCAAAAATAATCTTGGCTTTAGGATTATACATTCTCATGGCTTCTAAAATTAATAATTGAGCATGAGTATTAATTTCCAAATCTATAAAGGGTTCTTTCATCGAATCCATATGACTAGTTTGTCCAGCCATATTGAATATGATATCTGTATTTTTTACTAAATCTTCTACGGTAGTTTTATCTCTAATATCAGCAATTTTAATTTTAACCAAACTCTTTACTTCTTCTAAGTTCTTTAAATTGCCTCCAAATTCTGGAGTGAGTGAATCAACTATAGTAACCTCACATAGGTTAGCTAGTCTGCGAGCAATTGCTGATCCTATGAAGCCAGCACCACCTGTGATGGATACTCTTTTATCTTTAAAAAATGAATCAATCACTCTTCACCTTCTTAGCAAGTATTATATTATCCAAGTATAAATCTGAATTCTTAGGTAAAATTAAATTTATCAGTTCCCCGAAAATATTAAAAGGTGCTATCAAAAATAAGATTATTAAATGATTAATGATGCTTCTCTTAGTTCTTAGTTTTTTCCATATAAACATATTGAGTAGTTGAAAAATCACTCTTATGTCATTGACTGACTTCTTTTGAATAATTACTTCAAAACCATGTTTTTCTAAAATAGACTTTATGCCAAAAGACGTATATCGAGCATAATCTAATGGCTGTTCATGCTCATCCCAAGCAAATGGCATCGTCATAAATAAAGTTCCATCCTCTTTCAAGATCTTATGTATTTGATCTAAGAAAGTATTGGGATTAAATACATGCTCAAAGACTTCATTAGCAACAACAGAATCAAAAGTGCTACTATCAAATGGAAAATGAGTTCCATCGTAGAAAAAATCAGCGTTCTTTAATTCTCTATTTTCCGGTGAATCATACTCTAAACCAACATATTCAGTAGAATGATATAGGCTTTCATAGGGTTTCAAGCCACAGCCCACATCCAAAGTTCTACCAGTTATTTGTGGAGCTAATTCTTTTACATGTTTGTATAAACCCCTTCTTGCAAAGTAAAATGGGGTTATAAATAAAGAAAGCAGACTTGGGAAATACATTTCTTTTTTATAAATACTTAGTAATTTATCCTTCATCATCAATCCTTGCCAAAATAACCAATCAATGTATCAGTTTGATTAAGTTCTATAAGAAAATCTTGATAGTTTTCATGAAAACTATTCTTATTTAGTTGAGGATAAACATTATGTCCGCCTGGCTTTCTATCTAAAAGCCAATGATAATGATTTGAAATAGGGTACCTTTGGAAACCCTTTATTTTTGTTAATGCTAAACCACTATGGCAAGCAAATTTAGTTAGTGATTCTTTAGTATGAAGAATTAAGTGTTCACTCCAAAAGATAAAATCTCTAAACGCTTCTATGTTAAAACTTTCAATCAAAATATCTCTTGCATGAGGAACCTCAATGATTAATAGACCGTCGTCCTTCAAAAGTTTTCTTAAATTGGTAAGTGTCTCTAAAGGATCTATTAGGTGTTCAAAGACATGGTTGAGTGTAATTAAATCAAAAGTGTGACCATTTATTTCTTCAAAAGAGCCAAAGCAATCTATACCATTGTTTTTAACTATTTCTTTATTCTCTAGATTGAGCTCCATTCCAATTGAGCTTCTACTGATTTCTTTAGTGAGATTCAAATACCCTCCCCATCCACAACCAAAATCTAAAATATCTGAATCTATTATTTTATCCTTATACTGTTCAAACCTTCTTATATCATCTCCAAGGGTTTGTTTAAGTAGCCTATCTTCAATAATGATTGTTCCATCCTTTAT
>Ga0209035_10000191_pt1 | contig 24254 bp, 20 predicted proteins | sample MarorgKNORR_S2LV_6_FD_188220 | JGI IMG/M metagenome (GOLD analysis project Ga0209035, IMG submission 188220) | Marine microbial communities from the Southern Atlantic Ocean, analyzing organic carbon cycling - AAIW_A/KNORR_S2/LV (SPAdes) (version 2) | ecosystem: Environmental > Aquatic > Marine... | reverse complement strand
TAGAATATTTTATGGAACAACAGCAAGGCGTCCTGTCAGTCAATTCAGGCTATATGGGCGGTACTACAGAAAACCCAACCTACCAAGAAGTAAGTAGCGGTACCAGTGGGCATGTCGAAGTGGTTGAAATTGTATACAATCCTACTGAGGCTTCCTACGAAACACTAGCGAAACTTTTTTTTGAAATTCACGACCCTACCCAGGAAGACGGGCAAGGCCCCGATGTTGGCTCGCAATACCTGTCGGTAGTGTTCTATAACAGCCCAACACAACAAGAAACAGCGTGTAAACTGATTGCTGTCCTGGAAGAAAAAGGCTTTCATGTAGCGACAAAAGTACTCCCTGCAAACTCATTTTACAAAGCAGAAGACTACCACCAAGAATATTATGCACGCAAAGGCACCTTGCCGTATTGCCACGGCTATACCAAAAGGTTTTAATAGAGGAGTGCAATGATTTACTGGTAACCAGTGAGTTGTATTTTTTTTGCACCTTAGCTACATCTTTTGTTTTTATTGACAACAACCCTTACTAAAAAAGGGCCTACCTCTGTACTTATTTTCTGCAATACAACTACGTGCACAAACAAGTATCGTTGACGCTAGTTAACAAAAGAGCTTTGTTTCTGTTTTATTAAAACACACCGTATTATACATTTTCTTACTCTTCTTTTTTAGTCAATGTACCCAACAAGAACTGGTACTGCCACAAGAACCGGAGGTGCCCGTAATACCCCCTTGTACTCAAGAGGAGTACACAGGAGAGTATCCTAGAACTTTGGCGATTGATAGGGTAGATAATGGTAAATTAAACAATATCGTATACGGAGGGATAACTCCACATAATATTACAGCTTCTTTACAAGAGATTATAGATGATGTTTCTTGGGAAGCATTAAAGACAAAAATGATTGCTTCCTCTCCATCAAGTAGGGATTTTCAAGAAATGACAATAGATTTTTATAATGAAATTGTGGTCGTTGTTTTTGACTCTATAAGACCTACCGCTACTGGTTGGAGTATCAATATCGTAGCTCTTGTAGAATATGAAGACCGTGTGGTGATAGATGTTAGCAAAGTACAACCACCCCCTAATTCTGTCGGACTATCATCTGATTGCCAACCTTACGACATTGTACGGATTCCCATGTGTTATGAAGACCGGAAGCCCATTGTCTTTGAGTAAAAAAAAACAGTTTAAAAGTAATTTAGAGATAACATTCTTTCTGTTTCATGAAGAAAATTTTTTAAAGGCTGTTTGTTTTACCCAAGCAAACAAAAACAAATACACCAAACCTTTAATAAATAGAAACCGTACCTTTGCCCAAATTATTTTTTTGAATGCAGACTTTTGACGATTTAGATTTATCGAGGCAATTACACAATGCCATTGAAGACTTAGGCTTCACGCACCCAACACCTATTCAGCAAGAAGCGTTTAGTGTTGTACGTTCTGGACAAGATGTGGTAGGAATTGCACAAACCGGTACCGGTAAAACCTATGCATACATGCTACCTATTTTACGTAGCTTGGCTTTTTCGCAACAGCAACACCCACGTGTTTTAATTTTAGTCCCTACAAGAGAACTTGTTGTACAAGTTGTTGAAGAGATAGAGAAATTGGCTACGTATATTACCTTACGTGTATTGGGCGTCTATGGAGGAACCAATATCAATACCCAAAAACAGGCCATTTTCCAAGGAACAGATATTATTGTAGCAACCCCAGGTAGGTTGTATGATTTATCGGTAAGTAATGCGTTAAAGCTAAAGAACATTCAGAAATTAGTGATTGATGAGGTAGATGTAATGCTCGATTTGGGCTTCCGTTTTCAACTCTTAAATATCTTTGATTTGTTACCAGAACGCCGTCAGAATGTTATGTTCTCTGCAACGATGACAGAAGGTGTCTCTACATTGATTGATGATTTCTTTGTCAAACCTACCAAAATATCTATTGCTGTAAGTGGTACGCCACTCGATAATATTGCACAAGAATCCTACAATGTGCCAAACTTTTACACCAAAGTAAACCTGTTAAATCATTTGTTGCAAGACAAAGAACAGTTTGCTAAAGTATTGGTGTTTGCCGCAAATAAAAGAACTGCAGACCGCTTGTTTGAATCTTTAGACGAATCGTTTGCTGATGAAATTTGTGTCATTCACTCGAATAAAACACAAAACTACCGTTTGCGCTCTATCCGCCAGTTTGAGGATGGTATGAACCGTATCTTAGTGGCCACAGATGTAATGGCACGTGGTTTAGATATTGATGAAATTACCCATGTAGTCAATTTCGACACCCCTACTTTTCCAGAAAATTACATGCACCGTATTGGTAGAACCGGTCGTGCAGAGAAAGAAGGAAAAACCTTGCTGTTTTCTACGGAAAAAGAACAAGGATTCAAGGAAGATATAGAAACCTTAATGGCGACTAAAATACCAGTACTTCCCTTGCCTGAAGCTGTTGAGATTTCAGAAGAACTTACAGAAGAGGAACGCCCGAGAGAAGACAGAGAGGTTTCTAAGAACAGAACGGCAAAAGAGTATGTTCCGGGAGCTGCTTTTCATGATAAAAGTGAGAAAAATAGCAAGACCAACCAAGGAGGTTCTTACAGACGAGAGATTGCTAAAAAGTACAAGAAGCCTAAAACACGTGGCGACAAGAATTACAACAAACGCAACAAAAAGTAATACCATGCAAGCGTTAAACGCACAAGAACTCCACAATCTTGGGATGAATATTGTAGGAAAGAAACTGGAAGCACAAGGCTTTGAGTTTGTAGCGATTAACAGTGCGTTACAAAAGCATCCCCAGTTTGTCTTGTATAAAAAAGGGGCACCTACTATTTTTGTTTTGGTGCAAACAAGCAACAACGTACAAACACCCATTACCTACGACACCATTTGGATGGAAACTTTTAAAGCCCATGCAAAGACGCAAGAAGCCCAAGTTTGGTTTGCAGGCGTAGGTATTGCCAATGCAGCAAGTGCAGATCTACCGGTCTTTAAAGACCAGCCTTACTATGTAGCATTTGATGATTTTGAAATAATTAGCTAAAAAAAAAGGGACGCAATCGCGTCCCTTTTTTTTTAGCTAATCCTGAAAAGAATTACTCAGCTTTTTGCTCTAACAAATCGAAGAATTGTCCCAATCTAGGTAAGATAATAATCTTTGTTCTTCTATTTTTAGCTCTGTTTGAATTGGTTTCGTTGTCGGTAAGTGGTACATAACTACTTCTACCAGCGGCAATCAAACGGCTTGGCGCTACAGCGTATTTGTGTTGTAAAATACGAACAATTGACGTCGCACGCAGGGCACTTAAGTCCCAGTTGTCTTGAACATTTGCTGTTTTAATTGATTTAGAATCGGTATGTCCTTCTACCATTACATCCATTTCTGGTTGTCCGTTTACCACAGTTGCTACTTTCTCTAGCACTTTGTAAGCAGCAGGAGTTACGTTATAGCTTCCGCTTTTAAACAATAATTTGTCTGAGATAGAAATATAAACGACTGTTTTTTCAACATTAATTTCAATGTCTTCATCGTCAAGACCGTCTAATAATTCTTTCTTTAAGTGAAAAGCGACTACTAAGTTTAAAGAATCTTTTTTGGTAGTTGCTGCTCTTACTCTATTAATGTAGGCATCTTTTTTACTCATCTGAGCCAATGTCTCTTTAATATTGTCACTAGCACCTTGTGTTAACACGGTTAAGTTCTCTACTTGTATCAAAGAATTCTCTTTGTCTCTTTTCAAATCAACCACAGCAGACTCTAAAGAACCTACTTTGTCTTGGTTTTTTTCATTTTCAATCAAACATTTGGTCAAGCTGTTTTTTACAGCCAACAACTCATCTACAGCACGGTCGTGCTTACTTTGTAAGGAAACAAAGTCCTTTTTAGAAACACAAGAACTTACAAGTACAGCGGTAATTGCTAGTAAAACTATTTTTTTCATTTTTAGGAGAATTTTATATTCAAACAAATTTAATAAAATGCGTAAATAAAAGTGCTTTTTATTCAGAAAATATGTGCTTTTTATGATAATTTTACCATCTCTCATTCGTTTTTAAATGAACCGCTATGCATTCGAGTATTAAATTGTTAGGGATTGTTTTTTTTGGCTTCCTCTTCGCTTGCCAAAATCCGCCAGAAACCACCAAATTACAAGGCACTGTTTTTGGTACTACCTACCACATTACCTATGTTTCAACAACCAATTACCAAGTGGCTATAGATAGTTTGTTCTATGCAATGAATAGTTCGTTGTCTACCTATATTCCCACGTCAGATATTTCAAGAATCAATAGTGGAGACCATACGGTGGTTGTTGATGCCTTGTTTGAAGAAGTGTTTGAGAAATCGAAACAGATACACCAGGAAACTGCAGGATATTTTGATCCTACGGTAGGAAACTTGGTAAACGCTTGGGGTTTTGGACCAACGCAAGGCTCCGGAGATTTAACGGCTTCTGAAGTAGCTGCGTTGATGCAGTTTGTAGGCTTCGATAAAGTACAATTGGTCGCAGGTAAAATTCATACAGAGAGCCCAGCAATGTATTTAGATTTCAATTCGATTGCCAAAGGCTATGGTATTGATTTGGTGGGGCGTTTTTTAGAAGCACAAGACGTAACAAATTACCTTGTTGAAATAGGTGGAGAAATTCGAGCACGTGGTACCAATGGAAGTAAAAAAGTATGGAAAGTGGGTATAGACAACCCCAATACAGATGGTTCGCGTTCTGTAACCACGTTTGTTCAACTAGAGAATGCGTCTATGGCAAGTTCTGGGAATTACAGAAAGTTTCGAATCGCCAAAGACGGTACAAAATACGTGCACACGATCAACCCGAAAACAGGTTTTGCTACCGAAAGTAATTTAATAAGCGCTACGGTGTATGGGGCAGTAGATTGTGCAGATGTAGACGCCTATGCTACGGCTTTTATGGCGATGGGTTTTGAGAAATCAAAAATATTTTTAGAGACGCATCCTTCGCTCAACGCTATTTTACTCTATGTAAATTCGGCAGGCGAACTTACGCGGTACACCAACGATGAAAGCTTATAAGTTTTTCGGTTTGTAGCAAACAGGTAAAATTTCACCTGGCATCAATGCGTATTTCTTCAAGACCTCAACAGTCATTTTTTCGGTGTAATTCACTTCTTCTACGATAAAACCAATAGCACGAAGGGTGTCAAAATAATCACGTCCATACACGCGAACATGGTCGTATTGCCCAAAAATAGCGGCGCGTTCTTTGGGGTCTGTAATGCTGTCGTCTTCAAAAGTAGTTGTCCTGTTAAGATCTTGTGGTATTTGAAAAACCCCCATTCCGCCAGGTTTCAATACCCGGTAGAGTTCTTGCATGGCCTTGGTGTCGTCTGGTATGTGTTCTAAGACATGGTTGCAGAAGACCACGTCGAAATGATTGTTTTCAAACGGGAGATTGCATATATCTGCTTTTACATCGGCAATGGGTGAGTACAAATCTGCCGTGGTATAGTCAATGTTTGATAGCTTTTTAAAACGGTCTAAAAAACACTGTTCGGGCGCCATGTGCAACATGGTTTTTTGCGCGGTAAAGAAATCAGTTTCTTGCTGTAAAAACAGCCAAAGTAAGCGGTGTCTTTCTAAAGACAAGGTACTTGGTGAGAGTGCGTTGCTGCGTTGTTTTCCGTAGCCATAGGGTAAAAATCTTCGAAAACTTTTCCCATCAATAGGGTCGGTATAGGTGGTTCCTCTTAGGCAGAAAGCAAAAAAGGGACGCACCCAATAGCTCGCTTTGATAAGCAAGGGTCTAGGAATGGTATTTAAAAGGAGTTTAAAAAGGCCCACAAGCTGCGGTCATTTGGTTTTAAATTTGTCTGAATTCGTTTTCCTCGGTGCTTTCAATTCCTAAGGCGTCGTAGACGTATTGAAACGTAGAAAGCAGTTCTGGTTTTCCGTTTACGATGGCAACATCGTGCTCAAAATGGGCACTGGGCTTGTTGTCTAGGGTTAAGATGGTCCATCCATCTTTGAGTTGATTTATTTTATGAGTACCCATGTTAACCATCGGCTCTATAGCCACCACCATGCCTTCTATGAATTTTTTACCACGGCCTCTTTTTCCGTAGTTTGGCATTTCTGGGTCTTCGTGCATGGTGCGTCCTAAGCCGTGCCCTACCAATTCTCTAACCACGCCATAGCCGTGTTTTTCTGCATAGTGCTGTATGGCAAAACCAACATCACCAACGCGGTTCCCTACTTTTAAAGCACGGATGCCTTCATACAAACTTTCTTTGGTTACGTCTAGTAGTTTTTTTGTTTCTGAAGCAATCTCACCTACTGCAAATGTATAGGCGTGATCTCCGTAAAATCCGTTTTTAATAGCACCACAATCAATAGAAATAATATCGCCTTCTTGCAACGGCGTTTTGTTTGGTATTCCGTGTACAATTTGTGCATTCGGACTCATACATAACGTGTTTGGGAAGTCATATAGGCCTAAGAAACCAGGAATGGCATCTTGAGAGCGAATAAAATCTTCGGCAAGTGTATCTAAATATAAGGTGGTTACTCCGGGTTTTACTTCGGCTGCAAGCATGCCTAAAGTTTTAGAAACGACCAACGCACTTTCGCGCATCAATTCGATTTCTTCTCGGGTTTTTACTAGAATCATAGGGGCGTAAATTAAGCGTCAAAGATACTGTAAATAAAAAGATTTTAAAACAGGAGTTTTAAGAACGTTTAGTGTCTGTTTTTTTTCTTAGGAAACGGTTTTTCGTACGAATGTTTGTACGGTTGCCCACTTATAATTTGCAAGAAATCTTTTTCGATAGTGACTCTTGGATACTCTACAAAACGTCCAATTTCTTTGCCGTCTTTATAGAATATAAATGTAGGAACACGTACAATATGATGTCCTTTTTGTAAGTTGTCAGGTGTTTTTTTTCTGCGATTTACCGTTACAAGCGTCATGTTTTTTTCATTAAAACCCGCTTGTTCTAAAACCTGGTATACACGCGGTGTTTGTCTTTTGCTATCACCACACCAAGTACCCATAAATCCTTTAATGGTAACGCCTTTTAATTGCTTGCTTAAGGCAGCAATGGTGGTAGCATCTGGATTGTAATTTTTATAGTTTCTAGTAAACCATCCTTGGTAAGGGGCTTGTAAAAAAGAGGCTTTGTTGGCAATGCCCACTAAGTTGCCATTGGCTGTTTTTACAGCGGTTATTTTCTGAGAAGTACTACAAGCACTTAAGGCGAGTACAAATAATAAAAGGGTGTATTTTTTCATCGTTGTTATTTTAATAGTGAGTGTTGTGTCATTTCTTTGGGTTGTGCAATGCCCATTAGGTGTAAGATAGTGGGTGCAATATCGCCTAAAACACCATCTTTTAACTGCTGGATATCTGGGTCTATTACTACAAAAGGCACTGGGTTGGTGGTGTGTGCGGTATGTGGTGTGCCGTCTGGGTTCATCATGGTTTCGCAATTCCCATGGTCGGCAATTAACAAGGTCGTGTATTGATGTTTTAAGGCGGTTTCTACCACTTTTTTCGTGCAAATATCTACCGTTTCACAAGCTTTTATTGCAGCTTCAAAAACACCGGTATGACCTACCATATCTCCGTTGGCAAAGTTTAAGCACACAAAATTGACATTTTCTTTTTCTAGCGCTGGTACAATGGCATCTTGTATTTCGTAGGCGCTCATAGCTGGTTGTAGGTCGTAGGTTGCGACTTTAGGCGAGGGGCAAAGCAATCTTTTTTCTCCTTCAAAAGGGGTTTCTCTACCACCGGAAAAGAAAAAAGTAACGTGCGGGTATTTTTCAGTTTCGGCAATTCTAATTTGTGTTTTTCCTGCTTTTTCTAAAACTTCACCCAATGAGTTTTCAATATTCTTGCTTTTGTAAACAACATGAATGTCTTTAAATTTCTCGTTGTAATTGGTAAGGGTTACAAAGTATAAGGGTATTTTTTGCATGCCAAAGCCTGTAAAATCTTCTTGGTGTAAAACCTGAGTGAGTTGACGCCCTCTATCGGTTCTAAAATTAAAGAAAATAACAACATCGTTTTTCTTTATAAGTGCTTTGGGTTGGTTTTTGTCGTCTACAAGGATAATAGGCTCTATAAATTCGTCCGTAATGTTTTGGGCATAACTTTCAGAAATGCTTTTGCTGGCATTGGTCGCGTGTATTCCTTTTCCATGCACCAACGCATCGTATGCTTTTTGGATGCGTTCCCAACGGTGGTCTCTATCCATCGCATAGTACCTGCCGGTAACGCTGGCCAAGGTTCCTGTGGTTTTTTCTAAGTGCTCTTCAAGGTCTTCTATAAAGAATTTTCCAGATTTAGGATCGCAATCTCGACCATCTGTAAAGGCATGTACAAAAACATTTTTGACATCTTGTTGCTGCGCCATATCCAGAAGTCCTTTCAGGTGGCTGTTGTGCGAATGAATGCCTCCATTAGAAACAAGCCCGATTAAATGGATGTTCTTTTGGTGTTTTTTAGCATGTGCAAACGCGTTTAACAAGGTCGCTTCCTTAGCGAAGGTTCCTGTGGCAATGGCTTTGTTGATTTTTGCTAAATTCTGGTACACAATTCTACCAGCTCCTAAATTCATATGGCCCACTTCAGAATTTCCCATTTGCCCTTCAGGCAAGCCAACATGCGCTCCGTCGGTTCTAAGTTGTGCACTTGGGTATATTTTGTAGAGGCTGTTTATAAACGGTGTTTTGGCATTGTAAATCGCCGAAACTTTAGGGTCTTGTGTAATACCCCAGCCGTCTAAAATTAATAAAAGTACTTTTTTATTCATGAAATAGGATGCCGTGTTTGAAGGGTAAAAATAAGAAACATTTTCGGCTTTCAGAAGTATTTTAACAAAAGCAATGCATAGTGGTGTTTACTCTTGGTTCTTTACAAGAAAAAACTCCTTGGTTGCCCAAGGAGTTTTGTAAGGAAAGAACTGTTAAGAATTTCCTACTTTTTCTTTTTCAATAGTAAAGATAGGATGTTTTTTAGGTGTTTTTTAAAATTTGTGACCAACCGCCTTATTTTGTGACAAAAGGCAGTATTTGACTAAAAACACGATGTTTTCAGTAGTTAATTGTTTAAGAAGAAAGCTCGTTCATGAATGATTTTGCAAAAGAACGGCCCACTAAGAATTCTTGTTCGTCGATGTATAGATGTTTCGAGTTAAAGGCTGTAATTTTAACTTTGTTAAAAATATACGATTTGTGTACTTGAATAAATTTATTGGAAGGAATAAGCAGACTCAATTCTTTAAACGTTTCACGAACCAGCACTGTTTTGTCAGTTTGATGTACTTCAATATAATTTCCAGCGGCTTTAAAGTACAAAATGTCTGCATAGTAAACCTTACAAAAGAGGCCTGCTACTTTTAGAAATAAATGGTCTTTTTCTGTGTTTTCAGAAAATGCCAAAGGCGTCGATTTTTCATTGTTTTCTTCTTCAAAAGCCAACGCAATAGACGTATACAAATCTGGTTTGCTAAATGGTTTTACAATGTACCCTGCAGGACTTGTTTTAATTGCCTGTTCTACCGTTTTAGCGTCTGAATGCGAGGTGAGAAAAATAAAGGGAATTTTATAAACCGCATTGATTTGTTGTGCCAAATCGATGCCGTTTTCTGCTCCTTTTAATGTAATGTCTAAAAGAATTAAATCTACCGTCTGTGTTTTAAGTACTTCAATAGCTGTTGCTACACGCATGGCGACGGCAATTACTTGATAGCCGAGTGTTTCTACACTGGTTTTTATGTCTTCTGCAATGAGCAATTCATCTTCAACAATTAATATTTTTTTCATCGTTTTTTATGTTTTTAACACCGGAATTGTAATGCTATAATGCGCCCCTTTGTTCTTTGCTGCTGTTAGTTGCAAGGTGCCTTCTAGTTGTTGCGTTAAGATATTGATTAAACGGATGCCCAATGTTTTTTTGGTCTCTATATTTTTTGTGTTAAAACCAATCCCATTGTCAGAGATGTTTAATTCGAAATTAGTAGGAGTTTTTACAAAAGAAAGGTCGATTTGTAGGGGTGTTTTTTCTGAAGTATTGTATTTTAAAGAATTGGTGACCACTTCATTTAGAATCAATCCTAAGGTAATGGCAAAGTCGATATCTACTTGCTCCACGGAGTCTATAGTAAAAGTAACGCTCTTTTTAAGGCTGTAGGAGCTAATTAAATTCTCAATAACTTGTGTCGCGTAGTCTTTAAAGGTTACATTGTTAAATCGTCCTTTTTCATACAGACGTTGGTGTACCAAAGACATCGATTTGATACGATCTGTACCCTCTAATAATATTTTTTTAGCCAACGGATCTTCTATTGTTTTTGCCTGGAGACTTAAAATACTAGAAATCGTTTGTAAGTTGTTTTTTACGCGATGGTGTACTTCTTTTAACAAGGTCTCTTTTTCTTTGTTTCTCGTTAATAGTATGCTGTTGATGTTTTTTATTTCTTTGTTTTTCCAATTACTAAATCGGTTTAAAGCAATTAAAACGAGGATGAAAAATGAACCAACTATTCTAACGACTGTCGTGTTTTTAGCTCTGTTTGCAAGACTTGTTTTTTGAAGTGTTAAGTTAGATACTTGTTTTTCGTATGCAATTTCAGCTTGCAGGTACGATTGTTTTTGGAGACTCTTTTTATTGAGCATTTCAGTGTGTATGGCGTCTTCTTTTTTCTTGTAAAAGAAAGCTTCTTTGTAGTTGCCCTGTTGCTCGTAAATGGCAGATAGATTTTTGTAGCCGCGTAGCATCCATTCTTCCCCTTTAATAGTTTGGACCAAACGAATCGCTTCTTTGTTGTAATGGACTGCGCTGTCTAGTTTTTTTTGTTTTTGATACAATTCTGCAATGTCTAAATTAGAACCCGCAATATGGCCTAAGTGCTGTATTTGTAGTCGAATTTTTTTAGAAGCTCTAAAGCGTCGCAACGCCTCAGGGTAGTTTTCCAAATCTATATATACCAAGCCGCTATTTCCTAGTAGGTTTGCTTGATACATTAGCGGAATTTCTTGTGTTGTTTTTTCTTGTAAAAGCAACCCTTTGTTGTAAAAAGTCAAAGCTTTGGTGTTGTTTTTATTTACGCGGTATGCATAGCCAACGGCATTTAGGTAGCGCACTTGCTGTACGGTGTCTTGTTGGGCTGTTGCGATGTCTAAACTTTTTTGATAATTCTGGAGCATCATTGGGTAGTCTCCTAAGTTGTAATACGCAGAAGCAAGTAAGTTAAAAAGCAAGGAGTGGTTTTTTTTGTTTTCTTGTTTTTCAAGTAAAAGAATGGCTTCTTTTATGGCCTTCATTTGTTGCTCGTAATCGCCAATAAAATAGAAGATATCGTGTTTAATCTGCGCAATGCTCAATAGGTTGTCTGCACTTTTTAGTTCAAGTGCAAGTACAGTTGCTTGTGCTGCAAAATTCAACGCTTTTTTTGGTGAAAGATGCCGGTAATGTTTTGCCAAACCAATATAGCTACTCGCTCTTGTTTCTGTCGCGACTGTAGGCGCTGTTAACAACAACAAGCTGTCTTTCTTTTTTTGAGAAAAAGTAAGCGTACTTGAGAGTACTAAAAAGGGTAAGAATAATTTTTTCAATTGCATTTTGAGATATGTAAAACAAACCCCTAAAGATAGGGTTAAAAAATGAAATTTTTCTTTCTTTGTGACCAATGGCCTTATTTTGTGACGAACAGCCTTTGTTTTTGAAGATAAAAGTTACTGCGTAAAAAAAAGATAAGTTTTTTTGCGAAAGTTCTATTCATAAAAAAAACATCTATGCCGAAGCAATAGATGTTTTTAACTAAACTACCCACTTTTTTTTAAGGTGTTTTTACCACCTATTTTTCTTTTTCACTCTTCAAAGATAGGGTATTTCTTCGTTGCTCTTTAAAACTTGTGACCAACAACTCTATTTTGTGACGAACGACACTTTGACGATTTCTTGGAGTTGATTTTAAAAAGAAGCAAAGAGAAATACTATGATAAAATTATGTATTTTTACTCCTTACAATTCTAAGTCCTAGTTGTTATGAAATCGCATTTTTCGCCGAACGAAGTCACCAAAAAGTTACCAAAACACCTACATAAGTTTATCTTACAACAACCGTATAATGAATATACCGCCCAAAACCAGGCAGTTTGGCGCTATGTAATGCGTATGAATGTAGCTTATTTAAGTACGGTAGCACACGAATCGTATGTGGAGGGCTTAGAGAAAACAGGAATTTCTACAGAAAGCATCCCATATATGGAAGGGATGAACCGAATTTTAAAAGAAATTGGTTGGGCGGCAGTTTCAGTAGATGGCTTTATACCACCCAATGCCTTTATGGAGTTTCAAGCATACAATGTCTTGGTTATTGCCTCAGAAATGCGCACCCTTAAGCACATTGCGTATACCCCAGCTCCAGACATTATTCATGAAGCGGCAGGGCATGCGCCCATTATAGCAAACTCAGAATACGCAGCGTATCTAAGAAGATTTGGTGAGATTGGAAGCAAAGCAATTTCTTCTGCCAAAGATTACGAAATGTATGAAGCGATTCGCTTGCTCTCCATTTTAAAAGAAAACCCAAATGCAGGGGTAAAAGAGGTTGCCGCTGCCGAAGAAACGGTACAAGAATTACAAGAAAACATGGGAGAATTGTCTGAAATGGCACAGATCCGAAATTTGCATTGGTGGACTGTAGAGTACGGTCTTATAGGTACTGTAGAAGCTCCTAAAATATACGGAGCAGGATTGCTTTCTTCTATTGGAGAGAGTACTTGGTGTATGCAGCCTCAAGTAGAAAAAAGAGCGTATACACTAGACGCAGCTACTATTAATTTTGATATTACCAAGCCCCAACCTCAGTTGTTTGTAACCCCTAATTTCGCGCATTTAAGTTTGGTTTTAGAGCAATTTGCAAATAAAATGGCCATACGAACAGGTGGTGCCAAAGGTGTTGAAAAACTCATTGAATCCAACAGTATTGGAACCATAGAGTTGAGTACCGGAATTCAAATTTCTGGGATTTTTACCAATGTGATAAAAGATGAGCAAGGCAATCCTATTTACGTGCAAACGACAGGAGAAACCGTCTTAGCAAATAGAGATAAAGAACTAATAGGGCATGGTGTTTCTTACCATGCTGAAGGATTTGGAAGCCCTATCGGGAAATTAAAAGGCATCAACAGCCCTATAGAAAATATGAGTCCGCGCGACCTAGAAGCGTACGGTATTTATGAAGGAAAACAAATTACCTTACTTTTTGAAGGAGGCGTGCAAGTAACAGGAGAAGTAATAACAGGAACACGTGATTTGCGTGGACGAATTATACTCATCTCTTTTAAAAACTGTACTGTAACCTATAATGACACGGTCTTGTTTGATCCTTCATGGGGTATTTATGACATGGCAGTAGGAAAAGAAATTGTATCTGCTTTTTCTGGAGCTGCAGACGTGTCTTCTTTTGATGATTTTGGAAAACTTTCTGAAACTAAAACACAAAAAATCACCTACACAGCAATACAAAAAGAATTGTACAAACTGTACGGTGAAATTCGTGAAATGCGTGAAAACAAGAAAGTTACATCTATTGAGGTTGTGCGAATTTTTGAAGAGCTTTGTAAAAACCATCCTTTAGATTGGCTATTGCTTTTAGAACTGTATGAATTGGCAGTACAATACGACTACCCTTGCACAGGAGCGCTAAAAACACAGTTGAAGTTGCTTCAGAAAAACACAGCACACCAACAATTAATAACAAATGGACTACGCTTAGTAGACGCAAATTAATACAATAAGAGATATGGGATTATTTGGAATGTTTGGCCAAAAAGACACTGGAAACGAAATTAAAGAATATTTAGAAAAAGGAGCCGTTGTATTAGACGTACGTACCTTAGAAGAATGGAATGAAGGGCATGTTTCAGGAGCAGAACACATAGTGCTTACGGTTGTTCCATTGCAAATAGATGCAATAAAAGCATGGAAAAAACCAGTCATTGCTGTCTGTAGAAGCGGTGCCAGAAGTGGGCAGGCAACACAGTTTTTAAAACAACACGGTATAGACGTTATCAACGGAGGGCCTTGGCAGCAAGTAGCCAAACACGTTGAATAACCTTTGTGTATCTTACACAAAAAAAGACGCTTTTAAGCGTCTTTTTTTGTGCCTTTTTGAGAAAAGGGTACGTCTAAAAAAAATAGTGTAGTTTTATACTTTCGTAATAATTAAAAAACCGTTCCATGAAAAAAGCAGCATTACTTCTTGTCTTTTTTGCAATTTCTGCACAAGCTCAAGACCAAAAAATAGACCAATTAATTACCAATGTAGAAGAGAAGGTAGTGGAGTGGCGAAGAGACTTTCATGAACATCCAGAGCTTTCAAATAGAGAATTTAAGACGGCAGAAAAAATTGCCAAACACTTACGAAGTTTAGGGCTCGAAGTACAGACAGGTGTGGCACATACAGGTGTGGTGGCACTTTTAAAAGGAAACAACCCAGGACCTGTAGTGGCTTTGCGAGCAGATATAGATGCCTTGCCAGTAACAGAAAGGACGCCGGTGCCTTTTGCTTCAAAAGTAACAAGCGTATACAACGGGATAGAAACAGGGGTTATGCACGCCTGTGGACACGATACCCACATTGCCATTTTAATGGGTACTGCAGAAGTATTGTCTCAAATGAAAGCCAAGATACATGGTACTGTAAAATTTATTTTTCAGCCTGCTGAAGAAGGGGTGCCTCCAGGAGAAGATGGCGGTGCAGAAATGATGGTAAAAGAAGGGGTCTTACAAAACCCTGCGGTAGATGCTATTTTTGGCTTGCACATCGGTGCTGGGCAACCCGTAAATACGATTGCCTATAAACCAGGAGGAATCATGGCAGCATCGCAACGTTTTGTGGTAAAAGTAAAGGGGAAGCAAGCGCATGGTTCTGCCCCTTGGCAAGGCGTTGATCCGGTGGTTGTAGCCGCTCAGATTATTAACGGCTTGCAAACCATTGTTAGTAGAGACACCGAGCTTACCAAAGAGGCCGCAGTAATTACTGTAGGTGTTATTCGTGGTGGGGTGCGATACAACATCATTCCAGAAAATTTGGAAATGATAGGAACGATTCGGACTTTAGATTATGCCATGCAGAAAAAATTAAATAACGAAATGAAACGTCGTGTGCCAGCAATTGCTGCCGCTTTTGGAGCTACAGCAACCATAGAAATTTCCTCTGGTTTGCCTATTACCTATAACCACTTGGCCTTAACAACCAAGATGTTGCCAACATTAGAGGCCTCTGCAGGGAAAGAAAACGTACATTTAATCAATGCGATTACTGGCGCTGAAGATTTTTCTTTTTTTCAGCAAAAAGTCCCAGGATTTTACTTTTTCTTAGGGGGAGGGACTCCAGAAAACGTAAAGCATGAAGATGCACCATCGCATCATACACCCGATTTTTACATTGATGAAAGCGGTTTTAATTTAGGCATCAAAACGTTTGTAAACCTCACGTTAGATTATATGAACGCGGCGACTAAAAAGTAATGTTAGGAAACTGCTCTTGTAGTTTTTGTAGCTGCCCGTCTAGGGTTTTTACAAATTTCTGATGCGCTTCTGAATCTTGATGAAAAGGCTTATGGGCCAAGCCACGTTGAATTTTCTCAACGTCTTGTAGAGTGTCTTTCGCTTTTTCTGAAATCCAAGTATCTAAGAAACGTTCCCAGATATACGCAATGGCTGTTTCGTTTGGATGCACCATGTCGGAAGCATAAAAACGGTAGTCTCGCAGCTCATCCATGAGTATTTCATACGAAGGAAAATAAGAGACATTTGTGGTGTTTACTACTTGGTGTATGGCAGTCAATAGATGCGCTTTACTTCTTGCATTTTCTACAAACCCATCTTTTATATGCCGAACAGGACTTAGTGTAAAAAGAAACTGAATTGTAGGGTTGATACTGCGAACCATGGCAATAATTGCGTCTAAACTTTCCGAAATTTCTGTAACAGTACGCAGTTCTTTTACAAAATGTTTCTGTGGCACTTTGTGACAGTTGGCAACAATAGCATCTGTTGCAATATGTCTGTACACCCAGGCTGTTCCTAAGGTAATGTTAAGATGTGTCGCTTCTTTTATTGCTTGATGCGTTTCTTGTATGGCATTGTTTAGGTACTGTAGGAGCTTCTTTTTATCTGGGTTGCTTGCAATGGAGTGTGCGTCAAAGCAATGCCAGCGTTCTTGGTGGAAAAACACCTCGTTCTCTGTGTAAACTTTCTTGTTTACGGCATGGGTTAGTAACGTTTCAATCGCGTTGGAATGAAATAAAATACCCAACGGATTACACCTACTACTAAATTTAGCGTATTGGAGTTTTTGATGGATGTTCTCAGAAAAACAAGAACCTATGGATAGCACTTTTGCATGGTAATCTATTGGACTCCGTGCTTTTTGTAGTGGTATGTGGGTGCTAAAATTCACCTTATAGGATGTAGTTTTTTGCGGCTTCTAATGCAGCAGGAACCCCTTGTGGGTTTTTACCGCCTGCGGTTGCATAAAATGCTTGTCCACCACCGCCACCTTGAATGTGCTTGCCTAATTCGCGTACAATTTTACCAGCATCCAGCCCTTTTTCTGTCGCCAATTCTTTAGAGATAGAACACGTTAATGTTGCTTTTCCGTTGCTTGCTGTTGCGAGTACTAAGAATAAATTCTGGAATTCTTTCCCTAAGGTAAACGCCACCGTTTTAATACCTGCGGCATCTAAATCTACGGTTGTTGCTAAAAACTGAACACCGTTTATAGGTTGTATCTGTGTGCGTAAACTACCCAATAGCTGTTGTGCTTTTTCTTTGAGTAACTGTGCCAGTTGTTTTTGCAAGGTGGTGTTTTCATCCTGTAAGTTGCAAACTGCTTTTACAAGATCTTTCGGATTTTTTAAACTGTTTTTCACCGCTAGAAAGGTCGTTTCTAGATCTTCAAAATACGTACTTACCGCATCGTTTGTAATGGCTTCAATTCTTCGGATACCAGCTGCAACTGCGCCTTCAGATTTTATCTTAAAATAACGAATGTCGCTGGTGTTTTGTACGTGAATACCTCCACAGAGCTCCATAGAATCGCCAAACTTAATCGCGCGAACAGTGTCGCCATATTTTTCGCCAAACAAGGCGATGGCACCTTCGTCAATCGCTTGTTGCATAGCGATGTCTCTGCGTTCTATCAATGCCAAGTTCTCACGAATACGGGTGTTTACAAACACTTCAATTTCTTGCAATTGCTCAGCGGTTACTTTGGCAAAGTGCGAAAAATCAAAACGCAAGCCCTTTGGGTTTACCAACGATCCTTTTTGTTCTACATGTGTTCCTAGAACACTGCGCAATCCTTGGTGTAACAAGTGGGTTGCAGTGTGGTTGCTCGCAGACAAGCTACGGGCTTTTTTATTGACGATTGCCTGTAAAGGCGCTGTGATATCTGTTGGAATTTTTTTGGTAAAGTGAATGATGACATTGTTCTCCTTTTTGGTGTCTAAAATATAAAAGGAATCACCAGCACTATTCTGAAGACTCCCTATATCTCCAACTTGACCACCTCCTTCTGGGTAGAACGGTGTGTTGTTAAAAGCCAATTGGTACAAGGTTCCTTCTTTTTTTGTGGTGACTTCTCTGTAACGGGTTACATGTACTTCCGTCTGAGTAGTGTCATACCCTACAAACGATTCCGGCTGGTTTGAGACAATTGTCCAATCGCTGGTTTCACTTGCAGAAGCCACACGCGAACGGTTTTTTTGTTGCGCCATTTCATCAGCAAAACCTGTTTCGTCAACAGTAAATCCTTTTTCTCTGGCAATCAATTGCGTGAGGTCTAAAGGAAATCCATAGGTGTCATACAGTTCAAAAGCTTTGTCTCCTGCAATGACCGTTCCTTGTGTGTTTGCAATGACTTTGTCTAATAAAAGCAACCCTTGGTCTAAGGCTCTTAAGAAAGAAATTTCTTCTTCTTTAATCACATTAAAAATTAAGGTTTCTTGCTTTTTAATTTCAGGAAAAGCAGTACCCATTTGGTCGCTTAACGCAGTTGCTAATTTGTATATAAAAGGCTCTTTTTTATCTAAAAATGTAAATCCGTAACGGATGGCTCTTCGTAAAATTCTACGAATCACGTATCCTGCACCGGTATTACTAGGTAATTGTCCGTCTGCAATGGCAAAGGCAACTGCCCGAACATGGTCTACAATAACACGAATGGCAATGTCGGTTTTCTCGTCCTTTCCATAGGTGGTGTTTGTGTTCTTTTCGAGGTGTTTGATCAGCGGTGTAAAAACATCGGTGTCGTAATTAGACGTTACATTTTGTAAGACCATACATAAACGTTCGAAGCCCATTCCGGTATCAATATGTTTTGCAGGCAAGTCTTCTAAAGAACCGTTGGCTTTACGATTGTATTGCATAAAAACCAAGTTCCAAATTTCCACTACCTGTGGGTGATCCATGTTGACCAATGATTTTCCGTCTACGGCTGCTTTTTCTTCAGGAGTACGAATATCGACATGAATTTCTGAACAAGGTCCACAGGGTCCTTGTGCACCCATCTCCCAAAAATTATCTTTTTTATTACCCATTAAGATGCGGTCTTCTGGAATAATTTTCTTCCAGTAGTCATACGCTTCAGTATCTAAAGGCAAGTTGTCTTTGTCGGTACTTCCTTCAAAAACGGTGACGTATAGAATGTCTTTATCAATCTTATACACTTCGGTAAGCAACTCCCAAGCCCAAGCAATCGCTTCTTTTTTAAAGTAATCGCCAAAAGACCAGTTTCCTAACATTTCGAACATGGTATGGTGGTAGGTGTCGTAACCAACCTCTTCCAAGTCATTGTGTTTTCCAGAAACACGCAAACATTTTTGAGAATCTGCAATTCTATTATTTTTAGGCACTGCGTTTCCTAAGAAAAACTCTTTGAAAGGCGCCATTCCTGAATTGGTAAACATCAACGTTGGGTCGTTCTTTAGCACCATTGGTGCAGAAGGCACAATGCTGTGTTGTTTGGAGGTGTAAAAGTCTAAAAACTGCGCTCTAATATCTTGAGATGTCATACAATACTGGGTTTTCTTTTTGACAAAATGTTGTTAAAACAGCCGTTTTAAAACACAGTTCTAAAACATTTTGTAAATTTGTGTGTTTTCCAATCAAAAATAGATTGATGAAGCACGATTTAAAGAATACAAAAATAGCACATTTAATCGTATGGCAAAAGTAAAATATTATTATGATGCAGCCACGTTGTCGTATCAGAAAATAAAGACCTCTAAGAAGGCAGCGTTTAAAAAGACCGCCTTTGGTTTCTTGGCGTTGGTTTTAGTCGCTTTCTTTGGTTTTATAGGCTTTAGCCAGTTTCTAATGTCGCCAAATGAGCGCGCTCAAAAAAGAGAATTAGACAATTTAAAACTGCATTACGAATTACTAGGGAAGCGTTTGGCTGAAAGCGATGCCATTTTAACGCAATTACAAGAACGAGACAACCATATATACCGCACTTTTTTTGAAGCAAACCCTATTCCAGAAGAACAACGAAGAGCTGGATTTGGCGGGGTAAACAGGTATGCATATTTAGACGGGTTTAACAATAGCGAAATGCTAAAACAAGTAACGAAGAGCGTCGACATCTTGTCGAAACAATTGGTGGTACAATCAAAATCGCTAGACGAAATCGTTGCGCTGGCCAAAGGGAAAGAGAAAATGCTAGCATCGATACCCGCAATACAACCCGTTGCAAATAAAGAGCTAAAACGAATGGCTTCTGGTTACGGCTATAGAATACACCCTATTTATAAAACGCGAAAATTTCATTGGGGAATGGATTTTTCTGCGCCTAAAGGCACCCCAGTATATGCCACAGGAAACGGAACAGTTGAAGTAGCAAAGCGTTCTAGAAGAGGGTATGGGAATCAGGTAAAAATCAATCACGGCTACCGATACAAGACTTTTTATGCTCATTTACACCGTTTTGTTGTTCGAAGAGGACAGCACGTAAAACGAGGCGATTTAATTGGCTATGTTGGTTCTTCCGGAGTTTCAACGGCGCCTCACTTGCATTACGAAGTGGTAAAGAACAACCGAAAAATGAACCCAATGTATTATTATTTTAGCGATTTAACGCCAGAAGAATACGACACCATGCTAGAAATGGCTTCACAAGAAAATCAATCATTAGACTAATGCACATAGATTTACCAGAAAAAAGATACTATAGAATTGGCGAGGTTTCCAAAGCCTTTGGAGTAAATGCGTCTTTGATTCGTTTTTGGGAGAAAGAATTTGAAATCATTCAACCTAAAAAGAATGCCAAAGGAAACCGCATGTTTACCGTGGCAGATATTGCCAATTTTAAACTGATTTACAATTTGGTAAAAGAACGTGGTTTTACGTTGGAAGGTGCCAAAAAGAAGTTGCAGAAAAACCCAACCGAATTGGTAAATCACCAGGAGATTATTACCCGATTAGAGGCCGTAAAAGCAGAGCTGGTGCAGTTGAAGAATCAATTGTAGAAAGAGAAAGCATCAAAAATATTATGCATGCATAGTATTTTTTTATATCTTTAACGCAATAGATGAAAATTAATCAGTTGTAAAAATAAGAAGATGCCTAAGAAATACATAGATATAGACTCTTTAAAGTATGTGCTTTATGACATCCACAATTTAGAAGAGCTACTTGTCAATGAGAGATATGAAGATCATGACATGGAGTCATTAGATCTATTCTTAGATTCAGCAAAAGAGTTTTCAGACCGAGAGTTATTTCCGTATTTCAAAGAAATGGATGAACAGCCAGCTCATTACAAAGATGGAACTGTTATTGTACACGAACAAGTAAAAACTTTGATGCAAAAAGGAGGAGAAATGGGACTTATTTCTGCTTCTTTTGATTATAAAGATGGTGGGTTTCAAATTCCTTTTTTAGCACATACAGCAGCTATATACATTATGGATGCGGCCAACAATCATTTGCCAGGTTATGCAGGATTGACACAGGGGGCGGCAGAATTAATTATAGAATTTGCCAATCAAAAATTGAAAGACACATATGTAGAAAAGATGGCTTCAGGACAATGGGGCGGATCGATGTGTTTGACAGAGTCACAAGCAGGAAGTTCATTGTCTGACATTGTTACTAAAGCAATCTCAACAGATAATGATTATTATAAAATTAGTGGTCAGAAAATCTTCATCTCTGGAGGAGATTACCAACATGCAGAAAACATTGTGCATTTGGTATTGGCAAGAATTGAAGGAGCTCCGAAAGGAACGAAAGGAATTTCGCTTTTTGTGGTGCCTAAAAACAGACCAACTGCTGATGGAGCGTTAGTATATAATGATGTAATGACTGTTGCCGATTTTCAAAAAATGGGACAACGAGGATATTGTACAACACATTTAGGTTTTGGAGACACTAATGATTGTAGGGGTTGGCTAGTTGGTGCCCCAAACGAAGGACTAAAGTATATGTTTTTGATGATGAATGCTGCAAGAATTGGTGTAGGAAGAGGGGCATCTGCCATTGCAATGGCAGCATACAGAGCTTCGTTACAATATGCAAATGAAAGGCCTCAAGGAAGAAAATTAACCAGCTCTGGAAAGAAAAATCCTGAAGAAAAACAAGCACTAATTATTGAGCATCCAGATGTAAGAAGAATGTTGTTGTTACAAAAAGCAGTGGCAGAAGGTTCCATGAGTTTGGTGTTTTTAGCAGCAAAGTATTACGATATTATTGCGTCAACAAAAGACCCGAAAGAAAAAGAGAAATACCACTTGCTGTTAGAAATGATTATTCCAATGGTAAAAACATATCCCTCAGAGGCAGGTGCAACTTCTGTAAACAATGGCTTGCAAGTGCTGGGTGGTTACGGATTTTGTGCCGATTTTATCTTACAGCAATACTATAGAGATATTAGAATTTTCGCGTTGTACGAAGGAACAACAGGAATTCAGTCACAAGATTTACTGGGTAGAAAAGTAACCATGGAAAATGGAAAAGGCTTGGAGTTGCTGTCTGGAGAAATGATAAAAACCATTTCAGAAGCCTCTAAAGACGAAGCTTTGAAAAAACACGCCACTACCTTAATGGAAAAATTACAATTAACACAAAAAGTATTGCAACACTTATTGCCTTTTGCTAAAAAAGGGAACTACGAACGTTATTTGGCAGATGCAAACCTATTTATGGAGCATTTGAGTATTGTTGTTCTCGGTTGGTTGTGGTTAGAAATGGCGGTGGATGCTCGTAAAGAATTGAAAAATGAGCAACGGAAATATTCAGAGGTGTTCTACGAAAGTAAAGTGAAAACAATGGCGTATTTCTTTACCTATGAAATCCCTAAAACAAGCGGTTTAACGGAGAGTTTAATGAGCAATGAAGAAGTGACAATAAAAACAACTAAAGAATACATTATTTAATGACACAGGTATCTGCACAATTTAATTTAGAAGGAAAAGTAGCCATTGTTACAGGCTCTAGTAAAGGAATTGGAAAAGCCATTGCAAAAGGCTTGGCAGAACAAGGCGCGCAAGTTGTTGTGAGTAGCCGAAATCAAGAAGCTTGTGATGAAGTAGCTGCAGAGTTTAAAGGGTTGGGCCTAAAAGCCATTGGAATTTCATGTCATATTGGTAAAGAAGTACAACGAGTACAGTTGGTTGCTAAAACCATTGAAGCATTTGGCCGAATAGATATCTTAGTAAACAATGCAGCCATCAACCCAGTTTTTGGACCGATTGAAGATGTTGACCTTGCTGTTTTTGATAAAATTATGGATGTAAATGTAAAAGCACCTTGGCAATTGTCAAATTTGGTCTTACCGCATTTACAAGAACATAAAAACGGAAGCATCATTAACATTGCTTCTGTAGAAGCATTGACACCAGGTTTTGGACTTGGATTATACAGTACTAGTAAAGCAGCTATTTTGATGCTGACAAAAAATCAAGCGAAAGAATGGGGGAGGTATGGTATTAGAGCCAATGCCATTTGCCCAGGATTGATTAAAACAAAGTTTAGTGCTGCGCTTTGGGAGAATGAAAAAATGCTACAAAAAATAGAAAAAACAATTCCAAGCGGACGTATAGGAAATCCAGAAGAAATGGTCGGTTTGGCGTGCTTATTGGCATCAGATGCTGGTTTGTACATGACAGGCGGCGTATACACAGCAGATGGCGGATATATGATTGCAGGATAAACGACCTCGAGTCTAGCCTCAACAAACTATTTTGAGCTTTATCTTCCGGCAGGAAGAGTTGTTGTGTTGTTTTTAAAAATAGAGTTTTATTAATAAAATAAGTAAACTTATGAACTTTGAATACTCAGAAAAATCTATACAACTTCAACAAAAATTAAAAGTATTTATAGCAACACACCTTCTTCCTGTAGAAGAGGAGTTTCTTGCATTTCAACGCAACCCTAAGAATTTATGGAAGCGGTTTCCAAAATTAGAAGACTTAAAAGCCAAGGCAAAAGCAGCGGGACTTTGGAACTTGTTTTTACCAAAAGATTATAAAGAGTTTAGCCCGGGTTTAACGAATCTAGCGTATGCGCCTTTGGCAGAAATTATGGGTAGAAACATCTGGGTTTGTGAAATTTTCAACTGCAATCCTCCAGATACTGGAAATATGGAAGTATTGGCGAAATATGGGAGTAAAAGTCAGCAAAAAAAATGGTTACAGCCATTGTTAAGTGGGGAGATTCGCTCTGCTTTTTTAATGACAGAGCCTGAAGTGGCTTCTTCAGATGCTACAAATATTGAAACATCTATTGTGTTAGATGGCGATGACTATGTGATTAATGGAAGAAAATGGTGGTCTTCTGGCGCGATGGATCCAAATTGTGAAGTTGCCATTGTGATGGGAAAAACAAATCCATCCGCAGATAGACACCAACAACAAAGTATGATTCTTGTTCCTTTAGAGACCAAAGGTGTAGAAATTGTAAGACCCTTATCTGTTTTTGGATATTATGATTCCCCTGAAGGGCATGCAGAAATCACCTTAACCGATGTGAGAGTGCCAAAAGAGAACCTACTGCTTGGTGAGGGCAGAGGTTTTGAAATTGCACAAGGAAGATTAGGGCCAGGAAGAATTCATCATTGTATGCGATTGGTAGGGATGGCGCAAGTTGCTTTAGAAATAATGTCGCAACGCACCTTAGAGAGAGAAGCTTTTGGAAAAAAGTTTTATGATTTTAGTAGCATCCGTCATGAAATTGCAAATTCTCAATG
>Ga0209035_10000190_pt1 | contig 24318 bp, 21 predicted proteins | sample MarorgKNORR_S2LV_6_FD_188220 | JGI IMG/M metagenome (GOLD analysis project Ga0209035, IMG submission 188220) | Marine microbial communities from the Southern Atlantic Ocean, analyzing organic carbon cycling - AAIW_A/KNORR_S2/LV (SPAdes) (version 2) | ecosystem: Environmental > Aquatic > Marine... | reverse complement strand
ATTTCATCACTGGTGTAATGCCGTTTAACGCCATATTTTGGCGTTCGTAATGTAAGTTCAGAGCCATTGTGTGGCATGATTTTGAACTTGTTCATGGCCCAAGAATGGTTTATGGTCGCAGGCACCCCAAGTGGCTGAGGTTTCTGCCGCACAAGCCGAGCGACCACTAGGGCGACATTCAGCTTAACGCATAAGATTGAGCCGCACCTTGACCTTTTTTTTCTGAGCGGCAGGCAGGTGACGGTTCAGGTAACGGTTAACTCCACCAAAGGCGGAAATAATCACTAAAGTAAAGACAACGAAGTAAACCGCCATGATGGGATAGGGTACAAAGGGGTTAAAGGTCTTGTCGGCGAAATAATTGGCGTAGTAGAGGGCATCACCGCGCTGCTGCCAGGCCGGGAAACCGCTCATATAAATCAATACCGTAGCGTGAGCCAAAAAGATGGCCTCATTCGTATAGGCCGGCCAAGCCAGTCGTAACATCGTTGGCCATACAATCGATCTGAACTTTTTAATACCGCTATATCCATAGGCATCGGCCGCTTCCATTTCACCTTTTGGCAAGGCTCTTAATGCACCATAGAAAACTTCTGCAGAATAGGCCGCCGTGTTGAAAATAAGCACCACAAGCGCTCCAGTCTGGGCCGAGGTAAGCCAAGTCACTAGGCCGGCTTTTTTGAGGGCCATAAACGCAAAGTAGCCAAAGAAAAACTGGATAAACAGGGGTGAACCCCGGAACAGCAAAATAAACCCGTCACAAGGCCTATGTAGCCACGGATTGGGGGAGTTTTTTCCCACAGCTAGAGCGCAGGCCAAAAAGAATCCTACCAATAGGGCCGCAACCGTAAAATAAATATTCCAAATCATCCCTGAGCCAATCAGGGTGGCTTGTTCACAGATAGTGATGTCTTGCTTTGGCAGCAATCGTTCGCCAAAGCCTAATGAGCGCAAGCCATAATCTTGCAGCGTTTGCCAACAACTCATGACCTGGCCCCTCCAGTTGCGTTGGCGCCTACCGTGGCTTGACCGCGTTGTAAGCGGCTATTGAGGCGACCTAAGACTTTTTCCGACAATACGGTAAAGACCAGATAAAAAATCAGCAGGCCGAGGAAATACCAGATACGCCAATCACCATGGGGGTAGGCCGACACCCGCTCACTTTTAAAGCCGCCGAGCTCCCTGGCCCAGTAAACAATATCTTCTACACCTAGTAAAAATAACAGAGGGGTGGACTTAATCAACACCACCCATAGGTTGGACAAGCCCGGCAAGGCGTAAAGCCACATTTGTGGAATCACAATGTGCCTAAAAGCTTGCCGTCGGCTCATTCCGTAAGCGGCGGCGGTTTCCATTTGGGCGTGGGGCACTGCGGCCATGGCTCCAAAAAGAACATTGGCAGCAAAGGCACCAAAAACGATGGCAAAGGTTAATACCGCCAGCGAGAAACCATATATTTCATGCATCCACTGAGGGTCGCTGGATAGCGGTAGTTTAGCCGCCTGGCACACTACAAAGTCATTACCTTGACGAATGGGACTTGTCCAATCAGGACAAAAGGCTTGGTGCCTTAACCATTCAAAACCTTGATCCAAGGCAATCACAAAAAATAAGAAAAAAGCAATATCAGGAACGCCCCTGACAATGGCGATATAGCCTTTACCCAACCATCGTACGGGTGGTAAGGGGCTGCGTGCCGCGGTGGCACCAGCAAAACCAAATGCTAATGCACTGGGCGCTGTCACTGCCAATAGTGCTAGCACCGTAAATACTGAAAAGTAGAGATTCATGTGCTTGCCTGTAGTCAAATAACAGGTAAGCCATTGAAGCCCTTCTAGGCCAGCAGGATCGGTACAAAAATCAAACATATTGAGCCATATAAATAAGCCTGCCCGAGCCCCGGTAGGGCTCAGGCAGGGTTTCAAGTTAAAGGGTTTAGCTGGCGCTTACCAGGTATAACCCACTTTCCACTTGAGGATTAGTGCGTTCAAGGAGCCATCTGCCTTCATGGACTGAATGGCCTTATTGAACTTGGCTTTTAGGTCGCCATTAGACTCTCGGATACCCATGGCTACGCCACCGCCGATAGTTTCCTGACGTTCCAACACAACCAGTTCGTCATTAGCATATTCACTAATGGAAACGAGACCACCAAGTACCGCGTCGGCTTCGCCATTAAGTACTGCTGCGATGGTGTCGTCCGTGGAGGCGTATTCAACCATGGTCCAGCCTTTTTCTGCGACAAAGCTCGCTTGGATGGTAGCGGACTGCACGGCAATAACTGCACTAGCTACGTCTAAGTTAGCATCCAACGCCAAGTAGCCTGATGGATCGGCCGGAATATAGGCTTCGGTAAAGTCGATCACCTCATCGCGGGAAGCGGTGATGGACATGCCAGCGATAATAGTGTCGTAGTTACCAGATACTAGGTTAGGGATAATAGAATCCCAGTCGTTGGTGACCCATGTACAGGTAAGGCCGGCGCGTTTACACACCTCATCGCCTAGTTCCCGTTCCATGCCATCGACTTCGCCAGCATCGTTGATAAAGTTATAGGGAGGGTAGGCACCTTCAGTACCCATCCGTATTACGTCTCCTGCCCAGGCAGTACTGGTTGCAGCCACTAGGGCCACGGTTAATAGCAATTTTTTCACAAGTGAATCCTTATTCAGCGCTTTATTATTTATCCGGCACAGTCGCGCTTAGAAACTGTTGCAGGCGTTGCGATTGGGGATTGCCGAAGACGGTAGCCGGGGCTCCCTGCTCTTCGATTTTCCCTTCGTGCAAAAAGACCACATGATCAGACACATCACGGGCTAAATTCATATCATGGGTGACCAAGATCATGGTGCGGTTTTCCGCCGCCAGGTCTTTTATAACCTTAACCACCTCTTGTTGTAATTCTGGATCCAAGGCCGAGGTAGGTTCGTCTAGCAGTAAAGCACGCGGCTCCATACACAAAGCCCGAGCAATTGCGGCACGCTGTTGTTGGCCACCGGAAAGCTGAGCGGGGTAAGCATCAAATTTATCGCCAATACCCACTTTACTAAGGTATTCCTTGGCCTTAATCTCGACCTCTGCCTTATCCCGCCCCAACACAGTTACAGGGGCCGCCATGACGTTTTGCAAAATGGTCATATGGGACCAAAGGTTAAACTGTTGGAACACCATTGACAAATTTGTACGCATCAATCGCACTTGGTCTGCGTTGGCGGGTCGACGGTCGGCACCAACGCCCTGCCACATGACTGCCTGGCCTTCAAATAGAACGTCCCCAGATTGGCTGTCTTCTAGCAAATTGGCACAACGTAGGAGGGTTGATTTGCCGGACCCTGACGAACCGATCAGACTAACGACCTGGCCACGGGAGGCAATCAAATCGACGCCTTTAAGCACCTCAAGGTCGGCAAATGCCTTATGCAAATTGCGCATCTCTATCACAGGTTTAAGGTTGGTATTCAACGTTTTTTCTCAACTAAATTTAACTGTTAAAGTAAAGCCAATAGCCATGGTATCCATGCAAAAGGATTAAAACAACAATTGCCTCATCGGGCTGTCGCAATATGGGTATAACACGTCCGCTCCATGTAACTAATTCTACCGCTTATGACAAAAATCGAGCCTGTTCGCCTTTGGGCAGCAGGTCCTCAGCCAACTGCACCCAAAAACTAGCACCTGCAGACAACACTTGGTCATTAAAATCATAACGAGGGTTATGCAAAGAGCAGCTGCTGTGTCCCTCGGTGCCATTGCCGATAAACAAGTAGCAGCCCGGTACCTGTTGCAAAAAGAAACTAAAATCCTCTGCCCCCATCTCTGGCGGCCAATCCTGTAGCACCTTGTCGGCGCCTGCCACTTTGACAGCAGCGGCATAGGCCAGGTCTGACTCTTCACGGGTGTTGATGGTGGCAGGATAGTTGCGGCAATAGTCGAACTCGCAACTCACGCCATTGGCCTGACTAATGCCCTCGGCTACATCTGTCATACGTTGCTCAATAAGGTCCTGCGTGTGGCTAGAAAAAGCACGAACAGAGCCTGTTAGAGTGGCAGATTCAGGAATAACTGCAATGGCGCTGCCACCACGAAACTCAGACAAATTAATCACGGCGGACTGGATTGGATCTAGGGACTGGTTAATAATAGCCTGCCAGGCATTGGCAATCTGCACCCCAGTAATAATGGGGTTATTGGCCAAGTGGGGGAACGCACCGTGACCCCCTTGGCCGTTAATGGTCAGTCTAAAAGTGTCTGCCGAGGCCATAATTGCACCGTTACGAACGGCAAAAGTACCCGCCGGCATGCCGGGAAAGTTATGCATTCCATAAATGGCCTGCATCGGAAAACGTTCCAGAAGGCCATCTTCAAGCATCGCTGCGGCACCTGCCTCGCCTTCCTCGGCGGGCTGAAATATAAATACCACAGTGCCATCAAATGTTTGGTTGGTAGCAAGATACTTGGCAGCCCCAAGTAGCATGGCGGTATGGCCATCGTGGCCACAGGCGTGCATTTTTCCCGGGTTGATTGAGCAGTGATCAAAGCCATTCAGTTCGTGTAGATTTAAAGCGTCCATATCGGCACGCAAACCAATGACACCGTTACCTTGACCTTGCTTTAAGATGCCAACGACCCCAGTCTGGCCAATACCGGTATGCACCTCGACGCCAAAACTGCGCAATAGGTCTGCCACCTTGGCAGCAGTGCGAAACTCTTCATAAGCGGTTTCCGGATGCTGGTGGATATCTCTCCTCCATTGCACCATATCCGCTTCTATGTTGTGCCCAAGCGCATGCGCCACCATTTTATTCCTAGGTTATTGTGATTGTATTGTTATAACTCTAACCTAATAGGTATTAGGTTACAATTATATCATATGGGCCTTAATCTCAATTTTAACGAACGAGAAGCTAGCGTTACTTGCTTCGGGTTTTGATTTCAATGGTCACACGACGGCTCAGGTCTAGATCTTCCTTGCCGTCAACTAGCACGGGCGTGGTTTCGCCTTGGGCAAATACAGAGGTCACCTTAATATTTAACTCAGCTAAAAAACTAACCACGGCCTGAATGCGGCGTTTGGAGAGATTCATATTGTAGGTGTCAGTGCCGCGGCTGTCGGCATGACCTGTGAGATGTACGCGCACGATGTACCCTTTGCCCGCGGCCATGGCCAATTGTTCTAAATTCCCAATGTCATCTGCGTCTAAATTAGATTTGTCGGTATCGAATAATATTGTGGTTTGGTAGTTCTTGAATTGAAATTGAATTGGGGTGGATTCCGGTACAGCTTCAGCTACCGGCTCAACTTCAACTGCTTGTTCAATTACTTCTTCAACTTCAACTTCAACTACTTCTTCAACGGCTGCTAGTTGTGCGGATTCTTCTGCGACAGGTGTACTTGCTTGGGTCGCTGTTTTTGGTTCTGCTACGGGCTCTGTGGATGCGACCGTTTGTGCAGAAGATTGAGGTACTGGCTGCGGTTCTGGAATGGGCTCGGCCTTGGTTATTGTAGGCGTTGCGACCGCGGCGGGTTTTTGTACCGTTTTGCATTGCTTAGTCAACACAGGACGACCGTCACTAGTAACTAAGGGCGATGTGTCGGTAATGCGCCACACCTCGCAAACTGTGGTTTCGGAGGATGCCCAAGTGCTGGTCACGGTGAGTGATAAGGCAACGGCTAGACTAAGTTGAGTACGGGTGATCATTTTGCTTTCCTCGGCTTTTTGGTGCTCGAACTAAAGCACCGGCGTAATACTTTTTCGGCAATCACCCTAATGCCAGCCCATATGGGTGGCATCTCGAAGGTTCAAGCACTGCAGTATATTTATTAGTATGTTGCTAGACAATAAACTGTTTATACGCCCTAGCACAAGTCTGAAATTATAGTATTTTTCACGTACTAGAAAATAATTTGCATTTAAGTTCACATTTCTCAAAACGGAATTCGCAAACCACAGTCTGTGGCTTAGGGCCGCACCTCTAAAATTCCGCAGGCTCCTTGTACCAATACTGCTACAAGGGCATCGTCACCTTGTGGTAAATGGGGTGTAGGCCGCATGGTTTGACTGGTGATCATGGTAGCCATCATTTGTAATGCACTGGCCATTGCTTGTTCTGGGTGTGGGCTGCCAATTTGTAATTGATACAAAGGAATGAGCTTGTTCATATTGGCGATATAGCGGTCTGTGAGATGGTATGCCTGATCTTTTAGGGTGCTTTCACCTTGATAAACCAATTCTTCGGCTGCCATGCGGGCGCCTAGATGCTGTTTTAAAAAGTGCAGAGCCTGTTGGCTTACTATTTGAAGCACGTCACCCAGTTGAGGTGTAGTAGATGGGTCAAAATGCATGTTATCAATGTTGCTATTTGCGGCGTCGAGGTATTGCTGAAATAGCACCTCAAATATACCGTGTTTATCGGTAAATTGATGATAGAAAGAGCCTATGGAGCAGCCAGATCGTTGGATAATATCGGTGATTTTTGTACGTTGGTAACCTTTTTCTGCAAATAACTCATTAGCTGCCGCAAGTAATTTAACTTGGCTGTCTTTGCTGCGTTGCTGTTTCACCACGCGGCGTTTAGGTACTTTTGTAGCGACGGGTGTGGTTGTTTTTGCCGTCATTTTTCGATCGCTCTTTAAATTAGTATTGAAATTCTAATTCTAATAATACACAATGCAACCACGCAAAACAATCAAAACAAGCTGGGCAGTGACATGAGTATCCAATTAATTCGCCAAGGTTCTATCGCCCACATTGTGTTAGACAATGGGCCGGTCAATGCGTTTACTGCAGCAATTCATAAACAGTTTTATGACGTGCTGCAGGAGTTTTATAACGACTCTAGTTTAAAAGTAGGCATTTGGCGCAGCGCGGGTGAAGGCGCGTTTTGTGCCGGAGATGACATCAAATCCCCTCGGCCTGAATATACCGATGCACAGTTAATGCAGCGCCACTTTACACCCTCTGAGCAGTTGCAAGACCTAGGTTATCCTGGTTGGGAGCGAGAAGTGTTGCGCCTTAAACGCAGTAAACCACTTATTGCCGCGGTGCAGGGCGCTTGTGTAGGCCAAGGTTTAGCCTATTTGCTAATGCTCACGGACCTTCGTATAGGCACGCCTAAGGCGCGTTTTGGTTTTCCGGAAATTACCTACGGTATGGGCGGTGCAGCAGGTGCGACCCAACTGAATCAACAAATACCCCACACCGCTGCCATGTACATGGTGCTTACGGGCAAATTGGTGGACGCAGATTATGCCCTTACTCATCATCTTATTAATGAAATTGTGGCAGAAGATCAGCTATTGGCAAGAGCAATGGAGCTAGCGCAGGACATTGCAAAACATCCTTCATTGGCATTGCAGGTAGAGCTAGAAACCTACCACCAAACCAAAACCATGTCCCGAGAAGACGCCCTAACTTATGCGGAACAAGTGTATCGACTGCAGCGGTTTGCGTTGAGTGACGGTACTCAGCCCCTTGCCAGCACGGGCCGTAAGGACAGTTAATGAAAACGTCTGCCTTACACTCAATATTAACTCACGCTGCTGCAGCTCATGGTGATAAAACCATGGCCAACTGGTTTCAGCGGGGCGAATCCATCACCTATCAGCAGTTAGAGCATCAAGTGAAATTAGTTAGCCAGGCGCTAACGCAGTGGGGAATAACACAGCAGAGTCATGTGGCTCTAATGATGCCTAGCTGTGTTGAAAGTTTAAGCCTTTGGTTTGCCATCGCCAAAATCGGCGCCGTGATGACGCCGGTTAACCAAGCCTATCAAGCGGACGAGTTGCATTACATATTGCAAAACAGCGACGCCGAGTACCTGTTTGTTGACGCGGCTTATCAGCCGTTAATGACTAAAATGCCAGCTCCTGTTTCAACGCTTAAGAAAACGTGTGTTGTTGGGGAATGCGAACACCTCGGCCCAAACCAAACGCCTTGGTTGGAACTAACAGGAAAAACGTTAATTACGGAAGCTGTTGTGGACGAAGTGATTACGCCAGATGCATTGTTTAGCATTCAATATACCTCTGGCACTACGGGACAGCCCAAAGGTTGCATGTTGTCTCAAGAGTATTGGGTTCGATTAGCCACCGTAGCGGCTCAAGTAGGTCAAGACAGGCAGTTAGATCACTGTTTAATTTGGGCGCCATTTTATTACATGGATGGGCAATGGCAAATACTGATGACCATGCTGCTCGGCGGCACAGCTCATATTGTGAATCAAATGAGCCTTACTCAGTTTGGCAGTTGGTTAGACGACTATCAGATTAACTACTGCACATTGCCCGAACCCTTTATACAAACCTTGGATGAGACCCAAATACCAGATAGACCACTGCGTATGGTCAATACCTTTGCATGGCGACCACACAACATAGAAAAACTACAGCGCATGTATGGGCCAATTGGGCGTGACGGTTTTGGCATGACGGAAGTGGGTGGTGTGACTTCAACCAAAGCAACAACAGACATTCAATTACATAAAGGAACTTGCGGGCAGTTAATCGACGAGAAGGTTAAAATCACCATTCGTGACGAACATGGCTTTCAAGTAGAGCAAAACCAGCAAGGCGAACTTTGGGTTAACAATCAGCATATGTTGCAGGGTTACTATAAAAACGCGAAAGCCAACGCCGAATCATTCGTAGACGGTTGGTTTAGAACCGGTGATCTAGCGCGTATGGATGCAGATGGTTACATGTACATTACTGGCCGACTTAAAGAGATGATTAAGCGGTCTGGAGAAAACATATCTGCAAGGGAAGTTGAGGCGAAAATTATGCAGCATCCGGCGGTGGCAGAGGTTGCTGTGGTTGGTGTGCCAGACCCTAAGCGTAAAGAAGAAGTGAAAGCCTTCGTTATATTGAAGGAGCAGCGCCACGCAACCCAAAGTTCAGCGGCATCTATTGTTAATCACTGCTTAGCAAGTTTGGCGGTATTTAAAGTGCCGCGTTATATTGAATTTATTTCAGAGCTCCCACGAACGCCCACCAGAAAAGTAGCAAAACATGAGCTTAAAGGGATAGGGTTAGACAACTCTTCCTTAAGTTGGGATGTCAGCAAGTGGAACTAATACCATGTCGATAACCGCGACCAGCGCCCTTGAATGGGCCGAAAGCCTAAGACGCAAAGACTATTCATGCCTAGAATTGACGCAAAGTGTCATTTCTCACATAGAGCAGTACGAGCCAGCCCTAAATGCACTTACTTTGCGCACCTTTGAGCAAGCCTTAGATCGAGCCCGTGTATTTGACCAACAACAAGATTACAGTGCTATGTTTGGCGGCGTCCCTTGGTTGATGAAAGACATGGTAGACGTGCCTAATGTACCTCGCAGCGACGGCGGCCACGTTGCTCTACAGCGTCAGTCGCCTCAGGTGAGTGAATTTATGCAGGCCGTCAACAAAGGCGGTTTGAACTTGCTGGGCATGACTAATGTGCCAGAATTTGCAAGTTCGGTGCATACGCAAAATGAGCGTTTTGGCACTACGGTCAACCCGTGGGCTTCACAATGGTCGCCCTCGGGGTCCAGCGGTGGTAGCGCAGTGGCCGTGGCAGCTGGCTATGTGCCCATGGTACATGCCACTTGCGGTGCGGGCTCTATTCGACTGCCTGCTTCGTATTGCGGTGTATTTGGTTATAAACCCAGTCGGGGCCAAAATCTGTGTGCCGAGCTCAATGGTGAGCATGATTTAATTAAGCACCACCACGTGTTAACACGCTGTGTGAAAGACAGTGCTGCATTTTTAGACTTAGTCAGTAGCCAGCCAAATTGCAATTTTTTGGATCTGTCGTCAGCGAAGGATAAAAGCCTCTGTATCGCTGTAGACGTTGGAGGTTTGCAGGGCTTAAAGCCTGAACCATTACAAATGGCTGCTATGGAACACGCCAAAAAAACACTGATGGATATGGGGCATAAGGTTGTAGAGTGGCCAGCCTGGCCTGTTGTGGCAGATGAGTTTCTTCATCACTTGGGCAATGTCTTTATGACACGCATGCCCCATTTAATAAAAATGGTGGAACAAGCCACAGGTCAGCCGTTTGAAAACAACCCTTGGTTGGGCCATTTTAGCACCACGTTTGCTATGCAAAGCCGTGTGTTAAAGGGCGGAGAGCTCAATTTGGCTAGGGAGTATTTTGATAGAGTAAGGCGAGATGTTGAAGCCAAGATGGGTGCGGAAAGTGTGGATTTGGTGATGTCTCCAGTACAAGCGCTAGACCAGCTAGCACCAGAGCATTTTGATTCTTCACATCATTACTTAGATGAAGTGAAAGGCCTTAACGAGTTTATGAGTTATACCATGTTAGCCAACGCTACGGGTGCGCCAGCAATGAGTGTGCCCTTGTACTGGCCAGACAATCACCATCCATTAGGTACCCACTTTTATGGGTTTAAAGGCCAAGACCATGTGTTAATGCGGTTGGCCTTTGCGTTAGAGCAGGCTAACCCTTGGCAGCAACACTATACGCGGGTTAACCAACCGTGACGGTCTTGCGCTTCACCAAACTGAATGTCGTTGAGGGCTTTGCGTAACTGCTTGGTTTTAGTGCCCGGCTTGCCAGTGCCAACGGTGTGTTCGTTGCCGTTGTAAATTAGCGTGCCTACCGGAGTCAGAACGGCTGCTGTGCCAGAAAGTGCGGCTTCTGCATCTGCATTGGCACTGCGTTCAATAAGCTCGGCTACCGTAAGGTTGCGTTCGCTTACCGTCATGCCCATATCGGCTGCTAAGGTAAGGATCGAATCTCGTGTAACGCCGTGCAAAAAGCTGGAGTCCAAAGGCTTGGTAATGAGTTCATTGCCATCGATCAAAATAAAGTTTGCAGCTGCGGTTTCTTGTACGTCGCCGTCTGGGCAAAACAATACTTGATCCGCTTTGTACTCTGTTCGCGCTCTGTTCAGTACTTGTAATGCGCTGGCATAGTTGCCGCCACTTTTAACCATGCCCATGTGTGGGGCACAGCGCATGCCTACTTCGTCGATAAGTACTCGTAGAGTGGCGTCACCACCGGCGAAATAGTCACCAACAGGAGACGCTAAAACGTAAAGCATAGATTCATTGGAAGGTGCGGCTGCTTTGCCAATAGCTGCTTCTGTACCCATGTGAGTCGGACGTAAATACATAGTGCCTGGAGGCGCAGGGATTTCATCGCGGTGACGTGCAACAAGGTCCAAAATCATACCTTTGAGCATAGGCCCATCTACATCCGGCAAAGACAATAAACGGCTGCTTTGAATCATACGCTCAATGTTTTGATCCATACGGAAGATATGATGGCTGCCGTCGGCATGGCGAAAGGCTTTAAGGCCTTCGAAACATGTGCTGGCATAATGCAGTACGTGGGCACCGGGGTGTAGAGTGATGCTGTCACTAGGCACGACAGAAGGTGTGCTCCATTGTTGGCCGTCAAAGGTGGCTAATGCCATTTCTGGAACAAATTGAGTGCCAAACGCAGTCATGGTGATCTCACTGTAAATTGGTGTACAAATAGGCTTGTCATCATACCACCCCATGCGCCTGAATTTCGAGGCCTTGAGAGCAACTTTGGCTGAATAATTAAGGTGGTTTTAAGTGGTGAGCGTCTTTAGAAGGGTTAAAATTGGACCTAAGGGTCGCATGTTGAATTAAACCTCTCGCATTAACGCTTCAAAAAAGACTCAAATTGGAATAAAGTAGACCCCGTAGGTGGCTACTAGAATATAGCTTTAACGGGAAACAGTCTCAATGTGAACTGTGCTGCCCCCGCAACGGTAAACAAGCATGCTTGTGAGCCCGGAGACCGGCCTACGAATTACGGGTTTTATACCCATCACCATCAGTTTTTATCGTGCGGGTGAGCACGTGGAGAAATACATGACAACTTCTACAGTTACTAACACACAAGCATCAAGCCAAGCCCTAGCTAATACCACTGTTCAAATGGTTGCTGCTGCAATTTTGGGTATGGTGGTATTGATGGGTGTTGGTTTTGCACCAATGGACGTAGCGCACAACGCCGCGCACGATACTCGTCACTCATTTGCTTTTCCTTGCCACTAAGAGCCAACGCTCTTTTTATTGAGTTAATTTAATGTTCCGTTCTATGGTGTTAACTGCGCTAGGCGTTGCCTTGGTTGCAGGTTTAGTTTTGAGTGCCGTTCAAGCACTGCACGTGTCCCCTATTATCTATGCGGCAGAAATGTTTGAAATTGCCGAGCCAGAAGTAGTGGCGGCCCAAAGCGACGGCCATACGCATTCCCACGGTGAAGAAGCATGGGGCCCTGCAGATGGCATGGAACGTATTGGTTATACAATGCTCTCTAATGTACTGTCGGCGTTTGGTTTTTCAATGATTTTATTAGCCGGCATGTTTATGGCCCGAGATAAAGCTCAGCTGAGTATAACTTGGGTGAAGGGGCTAGGTTGGGGCTTAGCAGGCTACCTAACGGTATTTGTGGCACCTGCGTTAGGCTTGTCTCCAGAAATTCCAAGTATGGAAGCGGCTCCCTTAGAGGGCCGACAAGCGTGGTGGTTGTTGGCAGTGGTGTCTACCGGCCTAGGCATTGCCAGTTTGGTATTTTTGTCTGGCGCGGCTAAAGCAGCGGCTGTTGTGTTTATTGCAGCGCCATGGCTAGTGGGTGCGCCGCAGCCAGAAGTACATGGCTTTTTACACCCAGATGCGCAAGCTGTGGCAACCTTAGAAGGGCTACAGTCTCAGTTTATCTATGCCACGGCTGTGGCCAACGGTTTATTCTGGCTCACTCTTGGTGGCCTAACGGCATACGCCGCTAAACGATTTATTAAAGCTTAAAATTTTGGCCACGAACCAGCGTGTGTATGATTATGTGCTGGAGTCGATATTTGGTGTTTATTTGTCGTCGCCGAGTGCCCTTAGTACACGGTTGTTACACGTTAAGGGTTCTGTCGCTGATAAGGTGGCAATAACACCTACAGGTTTGGAGTTTAGCTTGCCTAGCCTCTATGACTTTGCGGTATTAGAAATGCGTATTGCGGGCACTTCGTCAAAGGACGAGCAATCCTATGGGAGCTTTAGGCGCTGCCTTTATGGCCAGCAAACTCAACTCACATTAAGGCATTTGGGTGGTGAAGTTGTGATCGCTCACAACCAGCAACAGGTGGACTTGAGTCTATACCGCCTACAGGCGTTAAACGAGAAAGGAAGTTAGGTGGAAATTAGCATTCTGTTAGTGGGCTTTATGATTGGCCTACGCCACGCTCTAGAAGCGGATCATGTTGCAGCGGTTGCTTCCATAGTAACGCAGAAACAAGGCAAGTCAGCCGCCATGCGCCATGGCGCTGTATGGGGTTTAGGGCATACCATCACCCTGTTTGTATTTGGCACAGCTGCGCTATTGGCGGGCACCCTTATTCCCCATGAAATAGCCTCTGTATTAGAATGTGCAGTAGGTTTTATGTTGTTGTATCTCGGGCTTGATGTGTTGTGGCGCATGAGCCGCAATGGTGTGCATTTCCATGTGCATCAACACCATGGCAAGCGCCATTTGCATGCTCATCAGCATCAAGATAACGTGGCCCATTCAGACGTTACCGCACACCATCATAAGCACCAAGCCCCTTTTCCTGTACGCACCTTAATGGTAGGGATTATGCACGGTATGGCGGGTTCTGCTGCGTTGCTAGTGCTGACCCTCAATGCGGCCCAAAACTTTTGGTTAGGTATGGGTTACATGTTGTTGTTTGGCGTAGGCTCAATTGTGGGTATGGCGGTGCTATCCTTAGCCATTAGCTTACCCTTTACCCTTAGCTTTTCTAGTAAGCGCATTGAACGCTTTACCGGTTATTTGCAGCTGAGTATTGGTATTGGCACGTCGGGTCTTGGTGGCTTTACGGTGTTTAATTACTTTTACTAGTTGATGCCATTTATTGAGGTCTTTTTAGGTGTGCTTTGGCCTATTTGGGTTTGTCTACGTTGGCTTTAAGCAGGTACTGGGCCGCTAAATAATAGGCGGTGGCAGCGTCAGCCATGGCGTTAGCATCATCGGTAACATGGGCAACTCCTTGTGCGTCTATATCGGCGCTTACTACATCTCCCGTGATATGGTTAACGCTGGCAATTTGTTTGCCGTTAAAAGCAACGCTGGTGCGGCTATCCTGTACAAAACCATAGCTTGGCAGTTGCTTTCCTTTGGCCCAGGCTAGGTCTCTACCGAGGGTCGTATTGCGGTAAGGCGTAGGGAAAAGGCCTGCAATAGTGGGTAACAAGTCGGGTAGGCTGCCATAGGTGTTGTCTACTTCTGGTGTAACGATCCCGGGTGCGTGGATAATTAGTGGTACTGGCAACTCAGCCATGCCAAATTCAAAAATGTACTCAGGCAAGTAGCTAACTTGGGTTGACGTAGCTTGGTGATCAGAAAAGAGTACGAAAATGGTATTCTTGTACAATCCTTGTTGCTTGAACTGCTCGAACATTTTGCCAATGTTATGATCCAATAGGCGCACGGCGTTAAATTGATCTAAGCTGGTAAAGCCGTTGTTTGCTAATAGGTCATCACCGTGGCTTTGGCCTTCTTCTAAGGTAATAAACCCACTATCGTCGTCGGCAATAGTATAAGGCTCATGGTTAGCAGCCGTTTGTATGTATCCTAAAAATGGCTGGTTAGCCCCTTGCAAAATGGCCCCCGCTTCGTTAAATAACGAATGGTCCGAAATACCCCAAACGTCTACAATTTCTGAGTTCCAGAATTTCTCTTCATATAAATTAACACCCTGAATACTATTGTGGATCAGTGCACTCATGTTGGCCCAGCCTGCACTGCCACCCAACATGTAATGCTTCTCATGTTGGGAGAAAGTATTGATGACAGAGCGCTGGTGGGTAATGTAGGGGTTGCGGGTTGCAGTTTTTATGGCGGACACATCAGGTATGCCCGTAATGGATGTAAACACACTTTTAGCTGTGGAGCGTTCCGGCACGTTAAAGTGAGGGTGCCAGCGAGACTGCTTAATTAGGGCGTCAATATTGGGCGTAGGGTCTAATTGGTTGCCATAGGCACCTATATGGCTAGCACCCAAACTTTCCATAAAGATAATCACAATGTTAGGCGGTGTACTGGCGCTATCCACAACGGGCGCGGTAGGAGTGGTCCATCGGTCTAGGGCGCCATGGCCGTCGCTAGGGAATTGAGCCCCCAGCAAATGAGACAACGTATCAAAGTGTGGCAATAAATCGTCTTTCGTGGCTTTTTCTGTACTAAAGCGAGCGGTATCGTAGATCCATACAAATGGGTTTAAGCCTAGGGCCGCTACTTGGGCGTTGCCGTTAAAGAATGCGTGATTCCAGCGTAGTGGCACTAAAGACCACCGGCCCAACAGAATGAGCAAAAACAACGAACCAATAACCACCACATGAATGCAGTTGCTATACCAGCGCCGAGGTGTTTTTTCTTGTAGTAGCAATGGCAACAAAAAACGCTGGTGGAATACATAACCCAAGGCCCATATGGCAGCCATGCCTAGGAAAATTTGAATCACGGGATAGGATTGCCACATCATAGTGCTGGAAATCCCTATGTCGCTGCTAAAACGTACAATGGAGGCATCAATACGTTTGCTTAAATACAGGTAATGGCCGGCATCAAAAGCATACATGGCTAGCGCGGCGAACAAGACGATACCAAACCCGTAGCTTAAAAAACGCCGCAACAATACATAGTTCACTGCGCTAAAACGGGGGATCAATAACCATGGCAGGGCGCAAAAGGCAGCTAATAACGAAACCCTTAGGTCAAACCTTAAGCCCACCCAAAATGCCTGCAATAAATCGGTGTCTACGGTTAAGGGTAGTTCAGAAATAAAGCCCCAAAACAAAAGCCTAAACAAACCTTGTAAACACCAAAAAGCTAAAGTTAATGCCAGTAAATACTGAACACGGCGTGGCAAAAAATGGGTAACGTTGTTGATCATGTGCGGCCTTAAAGAGGTTTTTCGACGGTTTTAGGGGAAGCTTTAGAAAGTTTGGTGGCGTGCAAATTAAGTAATAACCCCGCAATAATAAATGCAGCAGCAAGCCACTTCCACCAAGGCATTAATTCGCCTAACACTAAACTAGATGCAGTCATGCCAAAAACGGGAACTAATAATGCCCAGGGGGCAACGGTGGCGGCAGGGTGGCGCTGAAGTAGCCAGTTCCACATGCCATAACCAATGAGAGTGTTGCCAACGGTTTGCCATAATACGATGCTCCAAGCTTGCCAACGAGCCGTTTCAAGGCTCGCTATCATGAGGTTGGGCCCTTCAAAATATAAGGCCATAAGCAACAATGGAGGCACGGCAAATACCGACGACCACGCTAAAAAAGCGATGATGCTCACCTTGCCCGCATGTTTAGCCACAAGGTTGCCAGATGCCCAGCTTAGCGCCGCGATAAGTATGACGCCTAAACCTAGCAAGGTAGCGTCGGTATTACCTTGAACGGCAATGAGTGCAATACCAACGAAGGCGACAACTAGGGCCATAACTTGCTGTAAACGCACGGTTTCTTTAAATATTAGTAAAGCTAATAGAATGGTGAATACGGCCTGTACTTGAATGACCAACGACGCTAATCCAGGTGACATTTGTTCGCCCATTACCCAAAAAAGCAATCCAAATTGGCCAAAACCGATAAAGAATCCATAAGCCATCAAATAGCGCCAAGGTACTTTGGGGCGAGGAATAAAGAAGATTAGTGGGACTGCAGCAAAGGTAAAGCGCAGGCAAGCAAATAAAAATGGCGGCAAATCGTCTAGGCCAATTTCTATAAATACGAAGTTGGTACCCCAAATGAGGGCTACAAAAACAGCTAGAAGTTGGTGTGTAAAGGGCATGTTAGCGTCCTGCTGTGCACTTGGCAAATTCTTCAGTTTGGCTAGGCTTGTGTTTGTCCAAAAATTGACCAATCAGTTACCGTTCAGAGGCGAACCAAGCCAGTTTATCATGTAAATTTACCACACGCCCTACCACAAACAAAGACGGCGACATCACTTGCTCTGCTTCTATCATAGCCGGCAACTCGGTTAAGTTAGACACTAATACACGCTGATCTTGTGTGGTGCCTTTCTCAATTAAGGCCACAGGCATGGATGCATCCATGCCGTGTTGAATAAGTTGCTCGCAAATATAGGGCAGGCCTTTAAGCCCCATATAAAACACCAAGGTTTGGCCTTCTACCACCAGCTCTGGCCAAGGCAGGTTAACACTGCCGTCACGCAACTGGCCCGTAACAAAACGCACTGATTGAGCATAGTCACGATGGGTTAGTGGAATACCGGAATACGCCGAACAACCACTGGCTGCGGTAATGCCCGGTACCACTTGGAAGGGCACATGTTGCTCTGCCAAAGTTTCAATTTCTTCACCGCCGCGGCCAAAAATAAACGGGTCGCCGCCTTTGAGCCGTGCCACACGCTTGCCTTGTTTGGCGTAGTCTACCAACAACTGGTTAATGCCTGTTTGTGGCACACTGTGGTTTGAACGACGCTTACCTACGTAGACTCGTTCGCAGTCTTGTGGCACCAGCTCCATAACACCATCAGACACCAAGGCGTCGTATAGCACCACGTCGGCACGCTGTAATAATCTAAAGGCCCGCAAAGTGAGCAAGTCTGGATCACCGGGACCTGCGCCAATTAAATACACTTCGCCGTGTGCAGATGTTACCGACTTATCGGCATCTTGGAGAGATTTCTTGAGTAATGCTTCGGCTTCGTCTTGTTTGCCAGAGAATACGGCTTCGGCCACAGCGCCTTGTAATACGTCGTGCCAAAAGTTGGAGCGATCTTTAACCGTAGGTAATGTGGCTTTCACTTGTTGGCGATATTGGCCCACTAATGTTGCGAGTTCGCCGTATGCTTTAGGTACAAACTGCTCTAACTGTTGACGCAATATACTCGACAATACTGGCGAAGCTCCGCCGTTGTTAATGGCAATGGTTAAAGGCGCACGATCAATGGTGGCACCAAAAATAACATTGCCATCGTCGGGGGCGTCGGCCACATTCACCAATAAACCCATGGCCTTGGCATCTTTGGCAATGGTTTGGTTAACCATACGGTCATCAGTCAGGGCCAAAATAAGGCCATAACCTAGCATCACATCATCGTTAGCGTAGGCGTCTATGGTAATGTTGCCGTTGGCGCTTGCCACAAGTTGCTGCAATTCTGATCCCACAACTGTGGCTAATAAGTCACAAGTGACTCCCGCATCCAGTAAGGATTTCGTGCGGCGTAGGGCCACTGTTCCACCACCAATAACGAGGGCCTTGAAGTTGTGGGTGTTGTGGAATAACGGAAAATAACTCATTAAGTCGCCTATTGCGTGTGTGCTAAACGTACTGAGTCTAGCCATGTATTGCAGCGCTGTAACGCGCTGTCTTGGGTTAGGTCAATGTTACCAAAGCGCAACAAACTCGCGCTAGGGTTGATTTCAACAAGGCGTAATAAAATACCATGATGGGCTGCGCTTTCTAATAATGTATGGGCTAAAGCTTTGGGCATGGAAAAACTGCGGAACAGTTCATGCTGGGCTATCACTCTAGCACCAAGGGCCTGTAAAGTAGATTGCCAAATATCCATTTGTAATGGTGCTTCTTGAGTGAGCTTTTTACGCATTATTTGATGCCAGTCAGTATCTTTAAAGGCTTCAGTGGCCACATGTTGAGCGGGACCATTCACCGACCAAGGCCCAATGTGCTGCTGTAACTCGATCAATACTTGCTCCGAGGCAAAGGTGAAACCAAGCCTTATGCCCGCTAAACCAAAGAACTTGCCTACAGAGCGCAACACCACGACGTTGTTTGGTAGGTCTTGGGCCAGCATGCTTTGCTTGGGTGTAGTGTCGATAAATGCTTCATCTACTACTAAATAGCCATTCACTTGATGTAGTTTTTTGGTCCATATTTGTAGTTGTGTTGGGGCGAAAGTTTGCCCAGTGGGGTTGTTCGGGTTGATGACTACCAAATGACCAATAGTGCCTGCAGCAAAAGCAGCGTCTATTTCTTCTGTGGCACTGGACAAACACAAACCGTTGTAGGTTTTAACTGAGCCTAGTTGTGCCCATCCGTGGCGATGTTCTTGGTAACCCACGTCGGCCAGCCATGCCGTGTTTTGATTACCCAATTTGCGTAAAATTTGCGGCAAGAGTTCAATAATGGGCTGGCTACCGCTGCTGGCAAGGCAGGGGTGAGGACCATAATACTGCTGCGCTGCAGCAATTAATTCGGGTTGTAAATAAGGCAGTTGTTGCCAAACGCTGGTGGGGATAGTGGGCGCAGGGTAACTGCTTATATTGATGCCGGTGGAGAGGTCTAGCCAGTCGTGAGCGGGGCGGCCATATATCTTAGACGCACCGTGTAAGTCGCCACCGTGAAATAGACCACTCATGCGAGCGTGCCCAACCCAATCACCAGTACCCAAACTACAAGGCTGAGGTTAACTAAACTGCAGGCGTCATCAATGCTCTGGGCTTTGGGTTCACTGCCTGCACCCAAGTGAGGGCGATCTTGGCTGTGGCCATGGTAATGCGCGCTGCCGCCTAATTCCACGCCAATGGCGCCTGCGCCAGCAGCCATTACAGGCCCAGCGTTAGGGCTTTTCCATGTGCCGCCTTGTTGGTGCCAGCTTTGCCAAGCGTTCTTGGCATTACCTGTACGAACGCCGCATAGGGTATAAGCCAACGCAGTAAGGCGTGCAGGTATAAAGTTCATCAGGTCGTCAAAACGCGCAGCGGCCCAACCAAAATGTAGGAATCTTTCGTTTTTATAACCCCACATGGCATCTAAGGTGTTGGCTAAACGATAAAGAACTACGCCAGGCACACCAGCCACTACAAACCAAAATATAGCGGCAAATAAGGCGTCGGCACCGTTTTCTAACACAGATTCGGTAGCGGCTTTTGCTATTTGAGTTTCGTTTAAATCTTGTGTGTCGCGGCTAACAATACGGCCTACGGCTTCGCGTGCAGCTACTAAATTGCCTGTGCTTAAAGGTTCCGAAATGGCTTTGGCGTGTTGCATTAGGCTGCGCCAGCCAATAGCAATGTAGAGCACTAAGCCTGCAAACACAGTGGCCAAAAGGCCGTTATGCTCTAACGCCTGTTCTAGGCTATAAGCTACAAAGCTTAACGGCGCTACTGCTAAAACGAGTGCAATAACGCCCTTAATTTGAAGATTTTTGCCTGCATTAAGCCAAGTTTCTAAACCGTCGGCTAAGGCACCAAACCCCACCAAAGGATGTAATCGTTTAGGTTCGCCTAACCAATAATCTAAACCAAGGGCAATGAGTATGGCGGCTAAAATACTCATGTTGTTGGTTGCACCTGCATCAGGTCAAAAATCATTTCCATCGGCATTTCGGCTTCTACCACGTCGGCCAAACGGTCTAACTCTGCGGCTCTTAATGCGGGGTAATCAAAGGCTTGAGCCTGTTCTAAACCAGCCCACTGCAACAACTCTTCTAGCAGTTTAGGTTCGTCGAACAAACCGTGTACATAACTGCCCATAACGGTGTTTTCGTTATTACACGCGCCGTCTACACCTGTATCAAGTTGCATTAATGGCGCAGCTAAATCAGCACCTGTGGTTTGCCCCACATGTATTTCATAACCGGTTACGGGTATGGAGTTTGTTTGTTGATTAAACCCTAACCACACACCCTTCACATTACGTAGCTGCTTTTCACCTTGTAATAGGGTTTCTATATTCAGGTGGCCTAAACCTTGGCTGGTGCCTGCGGCAGACTCTGTGCCGTCTGGGTCGTGCACGGCTTGGCCTAACATTTGGTAGCCGCCACAAATGCCAATCACCTTGCCGCCTAAGCGTAAGTGACGCTGAATCACTTTGTCCCAACCCGACTCTTTAAGCCATGCTAAATCGCCACGGGTGTTTTTGCTGCCGGGTAAAATAATGAGGTCGGCACCGGTAAAGGCTTGAGTGTCTCTAAGTAATTGGCAATCCACCTGTGGATGCATGCGTAGGGCGTCAAAGTCGGTGTGGTTGCTGGCCCTTGGATACACAGGCACAACCACCTTGAACAGCGATTGACCTTGCAATGATGCTTTTGAAAATTGGTCGATGGCTAGTGAGTCTTCGGCTTCTATGTGCAAATTGTGAATGTAAGGAATCACCGCCAGCACGGGCTTTCCAGTTTTTTCTTCTAGCCAGTCTAAGCCGCCTTGTAGTAAAGCTGGGTCACCCCTAAAACGGTTAATGATAAAACCACGGGTGCGTTGTTGTTCGCTTTCGCTCAGCAAGGCATAGGTACCGTATAAATGCGCAAAAACACCGCCACGGTCAATATCGGCCACAATAATAACGGGGCAATTTACCGCTTCGGCAAAACCCATGTTGGCTAGGTCGTGTTCTCGCAAATTGATTTCGGCCGGGCTACCTGCGCCTTCCACCATAATCACATCAAAGTCTTGTAACAGTTCTGAGTGAGCCGCCACTACGTCTTGCAATAGTTTGGGTTTGTGCAGGTGGTATTCCACCGCTTTCATGTTGCCAATGGCTTTGCCACGCAAGATGACTTGCGAACCTAAGTCACTGTTTGGCTTCAATAAAATGGGATTCATGCGTACATCGGGCGGTATAAAACAGGCTTCTGCTTGCACTGCTTGCGCACGGCCAATTTCGCCACCGTCGGCGGTTACTGCGCTGTTTAAGGCCATGTTTTGGCTCTTAAAGGGCGCTACCTTAATGCCTTTACGGGCTAAAATGCGGCACAGCGCGGTGACAAGGATGCTCTTTCCCGCGTCGGACGTGGTGCCTTGTACCATTAAGGTTAGCTTGTTTTTGTTAGCCATCATGAGGCATTTTCCTGTTGCTCATCTAAGTTGAGCAATAAATCTTGTAAGGCGTCTTGGTGTTTGCCCGGTTCTTGCCACATGCCGCGCTGGCAGGCTTCAAGCATACGTTCGGCCATTTCTTCTAACGCAGCAGGGTTGTTGTCGCGCATAAATTGCTGATTTTTTGGCTCAAAAATGAGTGCATCACTCACCTGTTCATATTGGTAGTCGGCAATTAAATCCGTGGTGGCATCATACGCAAAAAGGTAATCCACACTGGCCGCCATTTCAAAGGCGCCTTTGTAGCCGTGGCGTTGCATGGCGCCAATCCACTTAGGATTAAGCACGCGGGAGCGCAACACACGGTTGAGCTCTTCTTTTAACGTGCGAATTTTAGGTGCGCTGGGGTTGCTGTGGTCACTAGAATACACCTGCGGTGCTTGGCCACTAAAACTAGTCACCGCATTAGTCATGCCACCCTGAAACTGATAATAGTCGTCTGAATCTAGCAAGTCGTGTTCGCGGTTGTCTTGGTTTTGCACCACCACTTCTAGCTGGCTTAAACGGTGTTTAAAGTGACCGTGGGCTTCTACGCCATCACCGGTTTTATTACCGTCTAACTGGTTGCCGTAGGCGTAGCCTCCCCAGTTGAGGTAAGCGTCGGCTAAGTCTGCTCGTTCGCCCCAGCAGCGTTCATCAATCAGGCCTTGTAAACCAGCACCATAAGCGCCGGGTTTGCTGCCGTATACTCGATAGCTGGCTTGGCGTTGTGCCTCTGCCGGCGCCACACCTTGGCTTTCTAATTCGGCTTGGCGCGCTTCTATGTTTTGGCGAATGGTATTGCCATTACTGGCGCTAGAACCGGGTTCGTCAAAGGTGGCTAGAGCTAATACGGCTGCGTCATACAATCTCATCACATTAGGAAACGCATCACGGAAAAAGCCCGATACACGCACGGTCACGTCTACACGAGGGCGGCCTAACTGCATGGCGGGGATGATTTCAAAGTCGGTCACACGTTGTGAACCTGTGGCCCACACGGGTTTAATGCCCATGAGTGCAAAGGCCTGGGCAATATCATCTCCACCGGTGCGCATGGTGGCGGTGCCCCATACGGATAAACCTAATTGTTTGGGATAGTCGCCGTGTTCTTGTAGGTGGCGTTCTATCAATGCTTGAGCTGAGCGTTGGCCCAAAGCCCAGGCCGCAGCCGAAGGCACACTGCGGTTATCTAGGGAGAAAAAATTACGCCCAGTAGGCAGAGTGTCTAACCGTCCACGAGTCGGCGCGCCACTAGGTCCAGGTTCTACGGCTTGGCCGTTTAAACCTTGAATAAGGGCTTGGGTTTCACGGTAAACGCTGTCGTGTAAGGCGCTCACTATGGTGTTCTTTGCGTAGTTCAATAGGGCGCTAGTGCGTGGTAGCTGTGCAGAAGGAAATTCAGTTGGAAACGCTTTATTGCTGTCTTCTGTAGATAGTAAGTACTCATTAACCAAGTGCAGGGCTAATAGTTCAAGCCGCTCGCGGGTATCCATGTTGGTGCGCCAGCTAGCCTCACTTTGGCGTGCTAATAGCTCGGGTTTGGCACCCTGCCAAGGAGTAACTTCGCTGACCAGTGGATCATAGTCGGCAAGGTTTAGGTCCATGGCTAAGCTGTGCAATATGCCACGCTCATGGTTGGCTTCGCCTCTAGGTAAACGCAACAAGGCCACAATGGTTTCGCTGAGTTCTTGTTGTGGCGGTAACTCACCTAAAATGTGCAAACCATTACGAATTTGAGCTTCTTTAATGTCACACAAATAGGTATCCAATTCGGCCAGCATTTCGGCTTCACAGGTGTGTGGTGTTAAACCCAACTCTTCTTTTAAATGGCTGCTGGCTAGCGTGGCTACAATTTGTTCGCGTAACCATTGCTCACGCCCTGTATCTAAGCCGGTGGCTTGGTAAAGCTCGTCGACCAAAGCTTCTAGCTCAGCCAGTTCGCCATAGGTTTCGGCCCGTGCCATGGGTGGCATAAGGTGATCAATAATCACAGCTTGAGCACGGCGTTTTGCCTGTGCGCCTTCACCTGGGTCATTCACAATAAACGGGTAGAAGTGAGGCATAGGCCCCAGTGCTACATCGGGCCAACATTCATCACTAAGCGCCACGCCTTTACCGGGCAACCATTCTAAGTTGCCATGTTTGCCAAGGTGAATCACAGCATCCACTTGATACACATGACGTAACCAAAAATAGAAGGCCAAATAGCTGTGGGGAGGCACTAAATCGGGATCGTGATAATTGGCCGTAAGGTCTAGGTTGTAACCACGGGCAGGTTGAATGCCCACAAAGGTTTCGCCTAAACGTAAACCGGCCAACATAATGCGGCCTTCTCTAAATTTGGGATCTTGCTCTGGACTGCCCCAACGTTGCCATACGGCGTCTTGGCAGGCTTTAGGCAGTTGCGCAAAATAGCTTAAATATTGCTCACTGTCTAAACTCTGCCAACAGGGTAAATGATGTAGCGTGTTGGGGTTGTTAGTCACCGACTCCAGCAA
>Ga0209035_10000187_pt1 | contig 24613 bp, 21 predicted proteins | sample MarorgKNORR_S2LV_6_FD_188220 | JGI IMG/M metagenome (GOLD analysis project Ga0209035, IMG submission 188220) | Marine microbial communities from the Southern Atlantic Ocean, analyzing organic carbon cycling - AAIW_A/KNORR_S2/LV (SPAdes) (version 2) | ecosystem: Environmental > Aquatic > Marine... | reverse complement strand
ATGACGCCAGCGGTCTTGAGTTTTCTAATGATGAAAAGAAAATGACAACAATTAAAGGAATGCAAGCAATTCTTATTAAGGTAAGTAAACTGGCGAAAGTAATTTTCTTAGACATAGCTTTATATATTCTTCTAGGTGTTCAGTGATCTATAGACTCTTAATGCTAACTCTTTATTGATTCCATTTACAGTCATCAAATCTTCAACCGATGCTCTTTTAAGTTCTTGGAGTCCACCAAACTGTTGCATCAAGTTTTTTTTCTTTAATGGCCCAATACCTACGATGGACTCTAAGTCTGATTTTAATAATGTTTTCCTTTTTTTAGACCGATGGCCAGTGATTGCAAAACGGTGGGCCTCATCCCTAATGTTTTGTAATAAAAACATTGCAGATGAATTATTTTCAATCGATAAGGGAGTTTTATTATTATTATAAAATATCTTCTCATTACCATTCTTTCTGGTTTCACCCTTGGCAATACCTAATCGCTTGATGTGGCCTAATCCAAGTTCTTTAAGGGCATTTGAGGCACTGCTAAGTTGGCCCTTGCCACCATCAATAACAATGAGTTCGGGAAGTGTCTTATTTTCTTTTAGTAGTCTTGAATAATGCCTGGTTACAGCCTGATAAATTGCAGCATAATCATCTCCTGGCTTTATGCCTGTGATATTGAATCGACGGTAATTTTTTTTGTTAAGGCCCTCTACATTAAAGGCTACACATGAAGCCATACATTTCTCACCCATAGTATGGCTGACATCAAAACATTCGATATTGGTTAAAGTCTCATCTATTCTTAGAGTGTTCGTTAACTTTATCAACTGAGCTTGATTACTGACTGTTGAGAGCAATTTCATTGATAAAGACTCCTTAGAATTGATCTTAGCCATATCCATCCATTTTGCTCTTTGTGATCTGTAATTATTTTTTATAGCTATTTTGATTCCTTTTACAGAGGAAAAAGTTTCTTGAATTATTTTTTGACTTTTCAACTTCTGATCAATCAATATCTCTTTAGGTGGCTCATGCATTAAATAATATTGAGTTAAAAAAGATTCCAATACTTCAGATTCATCAGCAAATTTTGTTTTTACTGGGAAAAATGTACGACTTCCTAATATACGCCCAGCTCGAATGAATAAAACGGCTATACAAAAAATATCGGTCTTTCTAGTTAAAGAAATAGCATCTAGGTTTATAGGTTTGCCACCATCCGCATATTGATGGGCTTGTATTACTTTCAAAGAGCTTATCTGGTCTCTAAATATAAGTGCTTTTTCATAATCCTGAAGAGATGAAGACTCATCCATTTTTTCAATCAATTGATTAACAATATTTTGATTATTGCCTTTAAGATATTCCATTGCCTGAGAAACACTAAAAGAGTAATCTTCTTCTTTGATTAATCCCACACATGGAGCCGAACATCTCTTAATTTGATGTTGCAAACAAGGCCTAGAACGATTTTTAAAAAAAGATTGATCACAATTACGCAATTGAAATATTTTTTGCAATTGACTTATTGTACTTCTAACTGCATTAACGTTTGGATAAGGTCCAAAATATTTTGCTTTAGAGTGATTCTTCTTGCCTCTATGAAAAGCAACTTTAGGGTACTTATCAGAAATTGAGACCTCTATAAATGGATAGCTTTTACTATCCTTTAAAAGAACATTAAATTTAGGTTTATGTTCCTTGATCAAACTGTTTTCAAGGATCAATGCTTCTCTTTCGGTTTGTGTGATAGTAAATTCAATCTTATGAATTTTTTCCAATATAGCCTCTGTTTTAGAAGTAGTTTTATTATGGTTAAAATAGCTGCTCACTCTATTCTTTAAATTCTTAGCCTTACCCACATAGATAACAACATCATTGGAATTCAGCATCATATAGATACCCGGTTTTGTTGTTAATCGATTTACATACTTCTTGAGTGATTTTAACCGCTCTTCTTGTGTCACTTTCATAATCTATTTTTTCAGCTTCACCTCATTCCAAAGAGTATTCATATCATCATAGGATAGCTCGCTAAATTCTTTATTTTCCTGCTCTAGCTTTTGCTCCATCAACTTAAACCTTAGTTCAAACTTATTGGTTGCTTTCCTCAATGCGGTCTCTGGATTTTTAGACAGATGCCTCGAAAGACTCACTATGGTGAACAATAGATCCCCCATCTCTTCTTCTATTGACGATTGATTCTTTGAGCTCATCGCCTCAATAAGTTCTGATAATTCTTCTCTAATTTTCACTATAACACCATCGCTATCATTCCAATCAAAGCCTACTGATCGAGCTCTTTTCCCAATCTTAAAAGCAGTATTCAAAGCCGTTTGATTCCTCCCTATTCCATCGAGTATACTTTTATGATCGCCTCCTGATTTAATCTCCTCTAACTTCTTTTTTTCCCATTGATCGGTTTGAGTTTTGGCATCATTTATTTTCTCATCACCAAAGACATGTGGGTGTCTCGAAATCAACTTAGTTGAAATTGACTCAACAATATCATCAAAATTAAAAAGATTTTTCTCATTGGCAATTTCAGAATGAAATATTACTTGGAACAATAAATCACCCAACTCACTCTTCAACTGCTCGTAATCTTTATCTTCAATAGCCTCTACAACCTCATAAGCCTCTTCAATAGAACAATAGGCTATGGAATCGAATGTTTGCTCAATGTCCCAAGGGCATCCTGACACAGGATTTCTAAGTTGTTGTGTAATTTTTTTTAACTTTTCCAAATCATTCTCCATATTATTGCATTAAGTTTTTACAAAACTTTCTAATAATTTGAGCCGTCAAACCCCAAATATAGTGTTCCTCATACTTATAACTGTAGACCGACCACTTGTTACCATCAAACACCCTATACTCATGAGATAAATTTTCTTGATCTAAGAAAAACTCTAAAGGCACTTTAAAAAGTTCTTCAACCTCATAAGTGTTGATCTTTGGTGTAAATGAAGGATGTATTCTTGCAATTAAAGGAGTCACAATAAAGCCAGATCCCAGGCTAATCTGAGGGTCTATGAATCCAAGTATCTCAGCATGCTCTGATTGGAGTCCAATCTCTTCTTCGGATTCTCTTAGAGCTGTATCAATAATATTTTTATCATAATCTTGATCAAACGTACCCCCAGGTAAACTTATTTCTCCACCATGATTCTTCAATTGCGTAGTTCTTTTGGTTAAGTATAGATCAGGGTTATTTTCTCCATTGTCTTGTAAACCAAACAGAACTCCTGCATGCCTTAACTTAGTTTTATTGATGTAATTATCAACAATCTCTTTTGGTAATCGATTGATAACCTTCTTAGTAGGGTCATCAAAGGGATGGGTATCCTCAAATATCTGTTTTATATTATTAAGCATAAAAGAGATGCTTAACTTAGTTATGAATTATCAGTTAGGGTAAGGGGATCTAGCAAGAGTGTTAATTCTGACTCATTGAGATCAGTCATTTCAACAGCAACATCAATAATCGTTCGTTTTTCTTGATATGCTTTTTTGACAATCTGGGATCCTAATTCATAGCCAATAGTTGAATTCAATGCTGTTGCAAGAATTGGATTTTTGCTTAGAACCGATTCAATGGCTTCATCATTGACTGAAAAATCTTTAATCGCTTTATCAGCAAGAGCAAGACAAGCATTGCTTAAAAGTGAAATAGATTGAATCAGATTGAAGCCTATTAATGGCAACATCACATTCAATTGGAAATTACCAGACTGTGCAGCTATTGCAATTGTTGTATCATTGCCAATCACTTGAGCAGAAACCATAGTCACTGACTCAGGAATAACTGGGTTAACCTTCCCTGGCATAATACTGCTTCCGGGTTGCAATGCAGGTAATTTAATTTCTCCCAATCCTGCCAATGGACCACTATTCATCCATCTGAGATCATTTGATATTTTCGTTAGCATTACTGCTAGAGTTCTTGTTTTAGCAGAAAGATCCAGAGAGACATCTTGGGAACTAATAGCACGAAAACGATCAATACTAGGTTCAAAACTCATACCTGTTTTCTCATTAAGAATTTGTAGAGCTTTTGAGGACATTTGAGGGTGAGCATTCACACCAGTACCGACAGCTGTTCCTCCCAAGGCAAGTTTTTGCAGGTTTGGTAATAGTGCTAAAAATTGTGATTTTATATCTTTTATTTGTGAAGCCCAAGCATTCAACTCTTGTCCAAATGTTAAAGGCATGGCATCCATTAAATGTGTTCTACCTGTTTTAACAACCTCAGATAAACTTATAGCTTTAGTCTCAATAACATCTTGTAAATGATCTAGGGATTTCAATAATTGATCACTTACCATCAAGGATGCTGAAACACTGATTGCTGAAGGAATAACATCATTGCTACTTTGACCCATATTCACATCATCGTTTGGGTGAATTTTAAGTTCGTCTGTTGAACTTAAATTAGCAATCACCTCATTCATATTCATATTTGTACTAGTGCCTGAGCCTGTTTGAAAGACATCAACAGGAAATTCATCGGAATATTGTCCACCTGCAATTTTTAATGCAACATCTCCTATGACTTTTGCTTTTTCTTGGGAGATCAAATTTAATTCTGCATTGGCGGAAGATATAGCCCACTTGAGTAATGCCAGAGAGCGAATAAAGTCAGAAGGCATTTTAATTTGACTGATCTGGAAGTTTTCAACGGCTCTTTGTGTTTGTGGGCCCCAATGACTCACACTAGGGACTTTCAGTTCACCCATACTATCTTTTTCTATTCTGTAATCTTTATCTGACACATCTTTCTCCATTTACAATATACATGATAATACAAAGAGAATAGCAGTCACAAAAGAAACTTTCGTGTATCATTCACTTTTGAAAGATGAGGTGGTTGCAATGAAAAAAAATCAACTGCAAGCAATATCTCCAATTGATGGTAGATATTCAAATAAATGTGATCATTTAAGAGAGTTTTTTAGTGAAGCTTCTCTTATGCACTATAGAGTTAAAACTGAGATCAAATGGCTGCAATACCTAGCCAATAATAGTGAACTGAAAGAAATACCTCCACTTTCATCTGAACTCAATACTCTGCTAGAAAATATTGATGAAAATTTCTCGATGGAAGACGCATTGGAAATTAAAGATATCGAAAACACCATCAACCATGATGTCAAATCCATTGAATATTTTTTACAAGCAAAAATGAAAGAAGCTGATGGTGGCGCTGACTACCTACCCTTTATACATTTTGGATGCACTTCCGAAGATATAAACAATATCTCCTATGCTTTGATGATAAAGGAAGCTGTAATAACAGAAAGAAACTCTTATGTAGAACTAATAGATGGCTTAAGATCTCAATCGCATGAATGGTCAGATTGTGCAATGCTATCAAGAACACACGGACAAGCAGCATCTCCAACGACCATGGGGAAAGAATTTGCTAACGTTGTCTACAGATTAGAATCACAGTTAGAAACCTTAGATAAAGTAGAGTATCGAGCAAAAATGAATGGAGCTGTTGGTAATTACAATGCCCATAAAATTGCTTATCCTAAAATTAATTGGATTGATCTTTCAAATGATTTTATTACATCTCTGGGATTGACGAATAATCCATACACCACTCAAATAGAACCGCATGATTGGATTGCTGAAGTTTTCCATTCGTTAATTCGTATCAATAATATCCTAATGGATTTCAGTAAAGACATATGGCTCTATATCTCAATGGGTTATTTTGATCAAATAAAGAAAGATGAGGAAGTTGGCTCATCAACAATGCCGCATAAAATCAATCCTATTGATTTTGAAAATGCTGAAGGAAATATTGGTATAGGCAACTCAATGCTTTCTCATTTAGCATCTAAATTACCTCTCTCAAGAATGCAAAGAGATCTAACCGATTCAACGGCATTGAGAAATGTTGGTTCTTGTTTTGCATACACAGCAATTGCTTTGTCTTCACTAAAGAGAGGTTTGTCTAAAATTAAAATTAATGAAAGAAGAATTAATGAGGATTTATCCACCAATTGGGAAATTTTGACAGAAGCTATACAAACTGTTTTGCGAAGAGAAAAAACAGAAGACGCTTATGAAAGTCTTAAGAAACTCAGCCGGGGAAAGAAGCTAGATCAGGAAAAACTCATTCAATACATAAGTTCACTTGATCTGGATGAAGCAGTTAAGCAAGAATTAATCAGCCTTACCCCTGAAAAATATATTGGATTTGCAGCCACTCTCGCTAAAAAAATTTAGTGTGGATAAAAATTCTCTGGATATATTTGAAGCCAATTGGGATCAATTCTCTCAGGATATCTCTGAAGTAAGAAAGAAAGTTTTTATTCAAGAACAAAAAGTACCAAGTGCCATTGAAATGGATGGTAATGATTTGGAATGCTATCAGTTCCTTGCAAAATATGAAGATCAGCCTATTGGAACAGCTCGACTGAGAAAATATGGAAAAATAGAAAGAGTCTCAGTCATTAAGCAATACAGAGGATTAGGTATAGGCATGAAAATAATGGAGATAGTCTTAACTAAGGCTCATAGTTTGGATGTGAATGAAATATACCTTCATAGTCAGATGGAATCCAAGTATTTCTATGAAAATATAGGCTTTGCAATCATAGGAGAGAGTTTTCTAGAAGCTGATATTGAACACATAAAGATGGTTTATAATTAAATTATAGAGTGATGAAGAATAAACAGTTAGTTATTGTAGGTATGTCTGGAGGAGTTGATTCAGCCGTGAGTGCAGCACTTCTTTTGGAGGATAATTATCGTGTGGAAGGTCTTCACATGACTAATTGGAATGATGAAGAGCCCTACTGTACTGCATCGCAAGATCTCCAAGATGCCAGAAATGCATGCAAGGAACTAAACATCCCCATGCATCATGTAAACTTTTCTAAAGAATACAAAGAAAAAGTATTTAATGATACTTTGAAAGAGCTAGGTCAAGGTTTAACGCCAAATCCAGATGTTCTATGCAATAAGGAAATAAAATTCGAAGATTTTACGAACTATGCTGGGAGATTGGGGGCAGACAAAGTGGCTACGGGCCATTATGCTCGGATCAAAGAAAAGAGAGGGAAGAAGTATCTCTATAAAGGTATTGATGAGAATAAAGATCAGAGCTATTTTCTTCATGCTATCAAACCGAGTATTTTAGAATCTGTTATTTTTCCACTTGGTGAAATGAATAAAGAACAAGTGCGAGATTATGCCCTAAAAAAAGGCTTACCCAATCATGATAAACCAGATAGTACTGGAATTTGTTTTATTGGTGAAAGGCCTTTTAAAGATTTCATTAAAACATTTCTTCCCCCTAAACCAGGATCAATTATTAATGAAAATAATGAAGAAATGGGAAATCATGAAGGATTGATGTATTTCACAATTGGTCAAAGAAAAGATCTTGGTATTGGGGGTATAAAAAATTTATCGGGTGAGCCTTGGTATGTAGCTGAAAAAAGACAAGCTTCCAATCAATTGATGATTGTCCAAGGAAGAAATCATCCAAAGCTATGGAGAAAAAAAATATTTGCACAATCGATGCATTGGTTAAATTCTGAGGATGAGCAACTTTTGCAAGGAGATAAGATCTTAGAATGCCAGGCTAAAACTCGTTATAGACAAAAAGATGCTCATTGCAAGGTTAAAAAAAATAAAAATGGTCTTGAAATTGAATTTAAGAATTCTCAATGGGCTATCACTTATGGTCAATATCTAGTTCTCTATCAAGATGATTATTGCTTTGGTGGAGCAAAGATAATGCCTTTTCCAAAGTAGAACCATTAAAGACAAAACAAACTTAATCAGATACAATCATCCGCAATAATTCTTTAAAAGAGCAAAGTTAAAAATATGTCAGAAAAAATTATCATTAATGGCTTGGAATACAACTACTTTGACTTGAAAGCTTTGGATGCAACAAAGATCAATCGGATGCCTTACTCTCATAAAATACTTCTAGAGAATGCTTTAAGACATGCTGAATCGAATGATAATAATGATATTGAAACTATATTAAATTGGGACCCAAAGTCGACCTCGTCGGATGAAATATCATTCACTCCAAGTAGAGTTATTCTTCAAGATTTCACAGGAGTACCTGCCGTTGTTGATCTTGCTGCAATGCGAAATGCAGTTGATCAAATGGGAGGCAATGCAAATCTGATTAATCCATTATCGCCAGCAGAATTAGTCATTGATCACTCTGTGCAAGTGGATCATTATGGTCAGAAAGATTCCTTAGCTAGAAATAATCAGATTGAATTTGAGAGAAATCAAGAACGATATCAATTCCTAAGATGGGGTCAGGAATCATTTAATAATTTTGAAGTGGTACCGCCCAATACCGGTATTGTTCATCAAGTGAATTTAGAATATCTAGGGCGTGTTGTTTTTTCTAAAGAAAATGATGATCAATTAATGGCTTTCCCAGACACCCTTGTTGGAACGGATTCTCATACAACTATGATCAATGGAATTGGCTGTTTAGGTTGGGGTGTGGGAGGAATTGAAGCAGAAGCTGCTATGTTAGGGCAACCCATAAGTATGTTATTGCCTGATGTAGTTGGTATACGAGTGAGTGGTGAGCTCAAAGAAGGAGTGACTGCAACAGATTTAGTTCTCACTGTTACAGAAATGATGAGAGATCATGGAGTTGTAGGAAAATTTGTTGAATTTTTTGGAAATGGATTAAATAATCTACCCGTTTCAGATCGTGCAACATTAAGTAATATGGCGCCAGAATTTGGAAGTACTTGTGCTATTTTTCCTATTGATAATGAAACCATTCGTTACCTAAGATTAACGGGTAGAGATGAGAATCACATTCAATTGGTTGAATCGTATTCGAAAGCACAAGGCCTTTGGAGAGAGCAGGATGAACAAGAAGCTCTCTATACTGATGTTATAGATTTAAATCTAGAAAATATAGAGCCTTGCCTTTCAGGTCCTAAGCGACCTCAAGACAGGATAAAACTATCTGATATCCCTAAGGTAGTGGAAGAAGAAATAGGAGATAGAGAAATAAATACCAATGAGCTATCGAATGGTTCAGTTTTGATTGCAGCAATCACCAGTTGCACGAATACCTCCAATCCGGTAGTAATGATTGGTGCTGGATTATTGGCAAGAAATGCTCTTAAATTAGGTCTCCAATCCAAGCCTTGGGTCAAAACAAGTCTTGCTCCAGGATCCAAAGTTGTAACAAAATATTTAGAAGAATCAACATTACTCAAAGAATTAGAAGGTCTAGGCTTCAATATCGTTGGTTATGGTTGCACCACTTGCATTGGTAATTCAGGACCGCTTAATCCTGACATCTCTGAAACTATTATCTCCAACAATCTCAATGTTTCCTCAGTATTGTCTGGTAATAGAAATTTTGAAGGAAGAATTCATCCCTTAGTTAAACAAAACTTTCTAGCATCGCCGCCCTTAGTGGTTGCATATGCTTTGGCTGGAACTATGATGATTAACTTTGAGAGTGAGCCCTTAGGAGTATCTGATAAGGGAGAAGATGTCTTCTTGAAAGATTTATGGCCGTCACAACATGAGATTCAAGAATTAATTGAAGAAACAATCAATCCAGCAATGTTTAATCAAGCATATTCTGAGTCACTTAAAGGCGATGAAAGCTGGCAAAATTTATCGATACCGAGTAGTGAAATATACGAATGGCAAGACGATTCCACTTACATAAAGAAGCCTCCATACTTTGATGGAATGGTCATGAATATTGCACCAATCAGTAATATCTCAGATGCAAGGGTCTTAGCTTTACTAGGCGATTCAGTCACAACAGATCACATCTCACCTGCTGGAAATATCGATATAGCCTCTCCTGCTGGTGAATACTTATTGAGCAAAGGAGTAGAAAAACAATATTTTAACTCTTACGGTTCTCGGAGAGGAAATCATGAAGTTATGATGAGGGGTACTTTTGCTAATATCAGATTGAGAAATAAGCTTGCCCCTGAAACTGAAGGCGGATGGACTAAACTCTCAAAAGAAGATGATCCTATTTCAATCTTTGAGGCAGCAGAAAAATTTCAAAATGATGGCACTGACTTAATAGTCATTGCTGGAAAAGAATATGGAACAGGCTCATCGAGAGACTGGGCGGCTAAGGGAACTGGTCTTTTAGGTGTCAAGGCTGTTATTGCTGAATCTTATGAAAGAATCCATAGATCCAATTTAATTGGAATGGGTATTCTTCCACTTGAATTTATGAATGAAGATAATGCTAAGTCTCATGGTATTGAAGGCTTTGAATCTTTTACGATAACTAACCTCTCATTAGGAGTTGACCAAGTCAATGTAATCAAATCTTCAAACAATAGTAGCGAAGAATTTACTGTTAAGGTTAGGATAGATACACCGAAGGAGTGGGAATATTACCAGCATGGTGGAATTCTTCATTACGTTATTAGAAAGATTGTGGCTTGAACAAACCTTTCAGGATTCACAAAAGTTTTCATTGCAAAAGATAAAGAAAGAATACATTCCTTCTATCCAGCAACTTCCTTCCAAACAAAATACTTCGTCGCAAGAAAGAAACTTAGTATAGCCCAAATAATTACTCCAAACATTGATGAATCAAGAGTGAACAGACTGATGCCATCAAGAGCAATGCTTCTAAGACCATTGACTACGACACTCAGTGGTAAAAATTGAGCAATGGGTTGAATCATATCAGGCAAAGAACTAATCGGAAAAAAAACGCCTGACAAAATTAATTGTGGGAAAGTAAATGATGTTACAAGAGGTCTGATTGCTTCTTGTGTTTTAGCTAAACTCCCAAAACAAAACCCAAGACATAAGAAAATAAACGTCGACATCATGATCATGCCATAAAGAGAAAATAAGCTCCCTTCTATCCTGACTCCTAAGAGTAAAATAGCAAATCCTAAAACAGCAGATAATTGAATCACAACAATCATCATCCGAGCAAGAACGATTGAAGTAATGAAGTCTTTTGGCTCTATTGGCGTTACAAAAAGTCTTTTTAGTATGCCTCTACGTCTATACTCAACTATATTGAATCCACTACCACCAAGACTTAAATTCATTAGCATAAATGCAAGGAGGCCTGGTAGTAAAAAATCGACGTATCGTTGAGGTCTTGCTTTGAAATCCTCAACTTTTAAACTGAACATAGGTTCAGTATTACTTAGTTTTCTTTCTACAGAGAGTAAGCTGTTTTCAATCGCTGTTCTAATCTGATTGATTTGCCTTACTTGAGAGGCATCCAAGAGTAATTTTAGTTCGTTAGTTCCTTCTGTGTAATCAAAGCTTTTAGGCACAACGATGATGGCCAGCTGCTCTCCAGAAAGAAGTTGCTCCTTTAAATTGATTTCAGTTCCTTGTGTGACTTCAAACAATGGGTCATCCTTAATCAGGTCTGTGAAGTTTTTGGAAGAAATATTGGAAGCATTATCAATTACTCCAATATTAATACTTTCACTACCACTTCCTGAAAACATAAATGCCGCAATAAAAGCCAATGGGAAAAATATATTAAAGATCATTGATTGGATATCTCTTAAGAAAATCTTTAGAAAAACTTTTGACAAATGTAGTTGTAGACTTGTGATCATTTTAATCTCTTAATTTATGACCCGTTAGAGTTAGAAATACGTCCTCAATATTACCTTGCAATGGCAAATCTGAAGGTTCTGGTGCATATTTATTAATCAACTCTTGTGGTGTATCCTCAGCGATTATTTTTCCTCCATCCATGATCGCGATACGATCGCATAAGTATTCAGCTTCTTCCATGTTGTGTGTAGTCAATACTATTGTCATTCCTAAATGATTCAGTTCTTTCACCAGTTTCCAGAGATTACGCTTTGCTTGTGGATCCAAACCTGTAGTTGGCTCATCTAAAAATAATATTTTTGGATTATTTACTAAGGCGCAGGCAATTGAAAATCTCTGTTTTTGCCCGCCAGATAACTGCTTGGGTTTTGCTTTTAATTTATCAGAAAGGCCTACCTTTTTGAGGAGATCCATACAGTCTATTTCTTCGGAATATAACTTACCGAAAAGAATGAGAAGTTCGCTCAAATCTAGTTTATCAAAATACTCATTGGCCTGTAACTGAACTCCAATAATCTTCTTCACTCTATATGGATGTTTTTTGACATCTATGCCATTGATCATTGCTGTACCTGAATTTATATCTTTGAGGCCTTCTAACATCTCCAACGTAGTTGTTTTTCCTGCTCCATTGGGACCAAGTATTCCATAAATCTCTTTTGCTTGAATATTGAAAGAAATTCCATCAACGGCGTTGAATGTTTCCTTTTTATTTTCAGGTCTAGGATAAGATTTCTGAAGATCTTTAACTTCAATGATATTCATGGGGTCAAATGACAGATTAATTGATTAAGATGCAATTTTCTTACTAAGCTCCATGGCTCTCTTATAATCGGGAGCGATTCCAAGTGTCTTATTGAGGTATTCTAAAGATTGGTTGTAATCCTTTTTTCTATAGAATATCTCAGCCAAATGATAATGAGAAATAATCAAAATACTCTCTAAATTATCGTTTGGATTTTGTTGATATATCTCTATGGCCTTTTTAAGATTAATAATACCATTCTCTTTACTACCGCCCGCAAAAGATGGTCTGGTATAATCACCAATACCCTTAATCATATAGACAAAAGCGTTGTTTGAATCTATTGCCAAAGCTTTATCAATCATTCTTCCTGATTGAGTTCCATGACTGGCTGCTTTAAAAAGATTACTCTCTGCACTCAAACCATAACAGGCTGATAAAACAGCATAAAGGTCAGCATCTTCATCAGATTTAGATAGAGCAACCTCGCTGTTAGCAATGCATAATTTACTGTACTTTTTCTTAATTTTCTTCGATGAGATATCAGCAATTAAAAACTCATGAAACAATAACGATAGTTGAATAGCTTTACTCTCTTTATTTTTTTTTAATTGTTGGGAAACTAGATTATGATCCTTTATCAGTTGGTCTTGATCTTCAATTAGATAATATTGAAGTGCACGATTGATAATCGCGTTATTGTCTGTTTCAATTGAATCAGCCTTTAAAGGGTTAATTACAAAACAAAATAGGATCAATACAATTATTTTTTTCATCAAATATTCCATGTGTAACTTCAGCATTGTAACGATAAAACATTAAGGATGTTAATTTTATGACAATGGAATTCATTGATATTGGAGCAAACCTGACTCATGAAAGCTTTGATCAAGATCGTGAACAGGTTTTAGAGAATGCCATTGCTGCTGGGTTGGATAAAATTATTATTACTGCCACATCAGTTGATGAAACAAGTAAAGCAATTAAATGTACTGATCTAAATCCCTCATTATTATGGACCACAGCTGGAGTTCACCCTCACAATGCTAAAGATACTGGAAATGATTTTATAGAAGAACTTGAAAAACTAGCAATGCATAATAAAGTCATTGCCATTGGTGAATGCGGACTGGATTACCATAGAAATTTCTCACCCCCTGAAATACAAAGAATAATTTTTGAAAAGCAGATCAAACTGTCTCTAAAAACAGATTTACCTCTATTCTTACATCAAAGAGATGCCCATGAAGACTTCATTACTATGTTAAAAGAATGCACGATAGGCAATATTAATGGAGTAACGCATTGCTTCACTGGCGATAAAAATCAACTAAAGGATTATCTCGACTTGGGACTCTATATCGGTATTACAGGATGGATCTGTGATCCTAGAAGAAATCAAGCTTTATTAGAATCTATTAAATATATACCTATGGATAGATTATTAATTGAAACAGATGCACCCTACTTGATGCCAAAACAATTAGAAAAAAAATTAAAAACTAGAAAAAATGAACCCAAATATATTAGGGAAATAGCTGAATTTATAAGCAGTCACAAAGGAATTAAAATAGAAAGTCTTGCTAGTATGACAAAGATTAATTCTGAAAAATTATTTAGAAGATTGCTTGATTAAATACCATCTATACTCAGTCATTTAACACAGCAAATCCCCAATAATTATAGCCAAGTATTCTAGGTGTTTTAGGTAAATACATAGTTTCCAACTGGCTTACAATTAGACCTGAAGATTCTATGATTGATGGAATATCTTTATTAATATTGCACCCTCCTGAGATTCTTGACCAAACTTTATTCAATCTATTTTGCCATACAAATACTCCTTGCTCAGGTGATGCTCCATGTTCACAAAATATTAGTCGTCCATCAGTCTTCATTACACGTTTAATTTCAGAAAGTGCTTGATTTAGATTTGAGATTGTACACATCGTATAGGTGACTACCACTGTGTCAAAATAATTGTCATCCAATTGTATAGATTCTGCAGTAGCATTCAAAAATTGAACATCCATATTTTCAGCTTTGGCTTTCTTTTTAGCCATCGATAAGAGCTCTTTTGATGGATCTAACCCCCATATTTCTTTAATGCTGTCTTTTTGATAAAAAGGAAGATTGAGACCAGAGCCAATTCCAACTTCCAGTACCTTACCTGTTGCTAAAGGTATAACTTTCTTCCTTTGCAGTGTAAATGGTTTGTTGTTGCATGTGCAATTCAATAGAGGAGGCAGAATATATTTGTCATAAAGATTCATTATTTATAAAAATAATAACAGAAAATATCGAAAAGGCAGATGTCTTAAAGCACCAATCTATGAGAGTATTGATATATTTGTTAATCTTGAGACATGAAGAAAATAATACTCATATCAATAGTACTTATCTGCTCTAATGGACCCTCATCAACTCAGGCTGATATAAAAGATCCTCTTCCAATTCAAATGGAATCTAAATATGTTACCGATCGATCTTTATGGGGAAGTCTTATTTTTGATCGAGATAAAGTTTCAGGTAGCCATCAATTAATAGAAGACAAGCGGAAAATAATGGATGTGATTGAAACTTATCATAGGCATTGGTTGGATAGGAGAAATAAAGAAGTAAGTGAACTCTTGGATGAGCAAATAATACGTTTTCGTGATGGAAGAATAACCTATGGACTGAATGATACTTTAAATCGAATTGTAAATGAGTCTAGAGGAGAACGTCCCTCTGGTTATGCATCTTCAATGCAACTTGAGATAGTTGATATGCAAATCCATAGCGAAATAAATTTTTCTATTGCGCTCTATAGTATAGGCATTAAGGGTGGAGCCCGATGGGAATATTCAGATTTGGCAACTGTTTTTCAGATTTTTAATAAAGTTGATGATAAATGGAAAATTATTGGACACATTGAAAACTTTAGACTTGATAACCCTAATGTAAAAAAACTAGCTGATACTATTCCTAATAGACGGTCAGCTTTTAATTTCGATTTTGTTTACCCAGTTAAAGATTTACATAGAGCAATAGATTTTTATTCACCGCTACTTGGCTCGCCTGAAATAGTCACGCCTACAAGTGCTTCTTTCAGAGCAGGCGACACTTATTTTGAACTTGAATCTGAACCCATTGATGAGAGAATTGGAGTTGTGTATGGCCATGCAAATGGATACGGTATTATAAATGTTAATTCACTGAGCAATATCAGAGATCAAATTAAAGATCTCATTGACATCAATATGAAGACTAAACCATGTGGGTTGGCTGAGTGTTTGATCACTGAAGACACGTCAGGAAATATTGTCATCTGGAGAGAGTATAAGTCCACTAATACATCATCGAATAAAAAACCGACAATACAATCGGTTAATGAACTGACTCGACCTCCAGTTTTTTCAAAATTAATAAAATCAGTTAATGCATGGATCACTAATGATTATTCGAAATTACTCAGTATGCATTCAAATAAAGCTCTTTGGATTGATGATGCCTTTGGAGTTGCACAGGGGAGAGAACAAATCAAGTTAGCTCTACAATCTCGATGGGATCTATTTGATAAGGGACCAAATGGAATTAATGCTGACCTAAAAACAAGTAATTTCCAAATAAGAAACATTGGTAATCGACAGTTGGTAACCCTTGAAATGTCTATCAATTTGAGAGCCTCCCCTAAAAGAAGTTTTAATTGCCTTTTGACACAGATCTGGAAAAAGGAAGGCCCTGATTTAAAGCTGGAAAGTACCTTCATAGCACAAAAAAATAATATAAAGAATATGCCTGTTAGTACTATGGACTATACTGCTTATCCTGTGTTTGACCTTGGAAAGGCAGGCCGTTTCTATAAAGATTTACTAGGTTCTGAGCCTTATAGAGATGAGAATTGGTTTGGTTTTTGGTCAACGACTAACGTGTTTGGTTTGGTTGGGCCAATGAGCAATGATTCATGGAGTCCAATACCACAAAGAAGCAATGGGTATGCAGATTTCTCTGTACGATCAGCAGAAGAAGTGTATGAATATTTAAAAAGTAAAGGTGCGTTATTTCCTGTGGTAGAGGGAATTAATGATACTTCTGGGATTGATGAACAACCCGGTTATAATCAAATTCTTGCTATAGACAGTGAAGGTAACCTAGTAAATTTTAGTGATTATCTTGAGTATTAGGAGACTTAACTATCATTCATCTTCTGTTTCTTGGTAATCACCAAGATTTCGGTGCATTTGATAACCCATTAATTTTTGAACTGTTTCTGAATATTGTTTGGCAACTTTTCTTGGAACATTGAGATATTGATTCTCCTCTTGTCTTAACCAACCAAGTGAGTATGTATTGATTATGCCAGCACGAGGTTTATCAGATCTATTTGCTCCCCCACCATGAAGAGTTGAACCCATGTAAAACAGTACTGACCCCTTAGGCATAACGGCTTGGACTGTATTGTTTGTATTTTCTTTTGTATCAGGAGTGAAGTAATCAATATTCTCTTCTGTTTGATAAACATTGGCAGAATAATTACGATGGCTGCCTAGAACTACCCTCGTTGCACCATTCTCTTTAGTAAAATCATCCAATGCCCACATTGCACTAATCTGGAATTGCATGCCAGGCATCCTAACCGGATATATACCATCGTCAGTATGGAGTACTTGATCTTTTTCACCAGGAAGAATTTCGATTGCCGTAAGACTACCAATACGATAGTTATCACAATGTTTTAATAAAATGGAATCAGCCACTTCCATTACTCTTGGGTGGTCAACTAGTTTTGCCGGAGTTCTCGAAATCGCTAATAATCGACTAAGCCATCGTGTTTTATACCCTGTGAAACCACTATCACTGCCTTCTCCTATTTTATCAAAGTGTGTTCTGAGTTCATTACGAATAGTGTCAGCTATTTCAGATCCAACTTGATTTTCTATAACCGCAGCTCCATTAATCTCCAATGCTTTGGTGATTTCATCTACGTCAGAATCAATATTAAAATACTCTAATTTCATTTGTTCTCCGATGATTTCTTGTAATTAATCATTAAAAAAATACTTAATCCTTAAAATATCCATTGCAATATTAATACATATACAACACCTTTAATGAACGTTATCCATAGTATTCCGTAATCGCTGATATTAAATTTTTCCTTCAAGTACTCAGCAACTTTCAGGCTATAGTCTCTATGCCAATCTATAATATTTTTCATTTAGATTTCCTATAAATATATAACTTTATAATAGCATGCAGAAATAGCTCTGAGGCTTAGGTAACTAATTATAGTCGTTATTTCTGAGAGCTTTAAAAGATGTTGCAATGAAAAATAAATTACAATTTTTTGATTAAATTATTAGAGGATTATATCCATTAGTTTTTCAAGTCTTGGTTCAATTGAGATAAAAGATGAATCTAGTTTGAGTAGTTTTGATAAGCTGGCTGGAACTTTTATTACTTCATCTATTATAGGTTCTACTATATTCTCAAATTTTGCTGGATGAGCTGTCGATACTAAAGACCAGTGATTATTATCTTTAGTACTATCTGGGAAACCCCTATAAACATTAAATGCAGTTGCAGTATGTGGGCAACAAATGATTTGATGATCGTTATATTCTTTTTTAATTTGCTCTTTGATCTGCTGATCATTTACAGAATAGGCTTCCAATAATTGTCCGAGTGATTGACTATCATGAGAGTGAAAAAATCGCTCCATATTGCTTGGATTTCCAACATCCATAGCAGAAGCTAAAGTAGGTATAGTGTTTCTTGGCTCCCAAATTGAACTTTCAATAAAATCTGTAATTGTTTTATTAGCGTTAGTTGAAAAAACTATTTTTCCTATCGGGAAACCCATTTTCTTTGCTATAAAACAAGCAAAGGCATTACCAAGATTCCCAGTTGGGATAACAAAATTAGTTTCCTTATTATGAGTTTTAAAATATTGCATACTCGACCAAGCATAATATGTGGCTTGAGGAAGAAGCCGACCAATATTGATACTGTTCGCTGAACATAGGTTTTGATCAATCACTTGATCTTCATTGAAAGCTGCCTTAACAAGTCGTTGACAATCATCAAACTCACCTTCAACTGCGATAGAGGTAACATTATCACCCCAGCATGTGAGTTGATGTTGCTGTCTTGGAGAGACCCTACCTTTAGGGAAAAGTATGACCACATGAAATCCCGGTTGATTATGAAATGCTGAAGCAACAGCACCTCCTGTATCGCCAGAGGTGGCGACGAGTATAGTATTTATTTTTGAATTGCCTGATTTTTGATTAATAGCTTTCATGGTTGATGATAAAAATCTAGCTCCAAAATCTTTAAATGCAGCTGTAGGACCATGAAATAATTCAAGCATAGATAATGGTTGTTTACCTGTGTCTATCTCATTTAAAATCACATCAAAATTTAGAGATTCATTTACAATGCACTCAAGATTATTTTTGATGACTGAATTTACAAAGTAAGGAGACAAAAACTGAGTCGAGAACTCTTGATAATTGTCCATTGTTTTGAAATCATCTAAATCAATCTCAGGAATCACTGATGGAACAAATAACCCTCCATCAGGAGCTGTCCCTCCAAATATCGCTTCCTCTATACTCACTTGAAGATTACTTTTTGTGCTTACAAAATGCATGTCATTCATTATTCTGATATGAGTGGGTTAAAACGATCAATATGTTGGACCACCATCAATAGGTCGCTAAATATTCCTGCTGCAGTCACCTCAGCACCTGCTCCTGGTCCTTTGTGAACAAGAGGATAATCGGAATATCTTTCAGTCATATACTTGATGACATTCTCACTGCCCTTCAGTTCTGCAAAGGGATGGTCCATAGATAGAGCTACCAACTTAACACTCGCTTTTCCAGTAGAATCAAGTCTGGCAATATATCGAAGTACTTTATTCTCTTTTTTTGCTTCGACTAACTTAAGATTCATAGCCTCATCAAATTCATACAATCGATCTAAATAGTCATCCACAGACATACCTTTTAACTCTTCAGGGACTAGGCTTTCCACTGAGACATCATCAATGCCTATTGAGAGATTAATTTCACGAGCCAGTATTACAAGCTTTCTAGCCACATCCATTCCCGATAAATCATCCCTTGGATCAGGTTCTGTGAATCCCTTTGCCCTGGCATCAGATACTATTTTAGAAAATTCCAACTCGCCGTCATAATTATTGAATAAATAGGATAAGGTTCCAGAGAAAACTCCTTCTATTTCTTTGACTCGGTCTCCCGTCATATTAAAATCTTGTAAAGTTTTAATGAAAGGCAATCCTGCACCAGCAGTGGTTTCATAATGAAAACTTTTTTTAGTGGATTTTGAGTAATTCATAATTTCTTGATACAAATCCATGGATCCACTAACACCTTTTTTATTAGCAGCTATAACATGGATATCTGAAATAAAAGCATTTTTATACATATTAGGTATGTCTTCTGAGGTAGTGCAGTCCACCAATACCTTTATTGCACCTCTTGACTGAGAAATATGATTTATTAATTCCAATATATTCGTTGGTTGCTCGTCACCAAGATTATCTGAATCACTACTTTCTATATGATTGTCCTTCAAAGCCATATTAGTTGAATTAGATATTGCAATAATATTCAAACGAATGTCTGAATCTTCCTGTAAATGCTTTCTTTGATTTTGAAGTTGATTAAAAAATTCTTTACCAACATTACCATATCCAACAATACCAATATTGACATCAATGCTTTGATCAAAAAAAGCTTGGTGCATTGAATGTATAGCGTTACTAACATCATCTGTTTTAATGACAGCTGAAATATTCTTCTCTGAAGAACCTTGAGCGATTGCCATGACATTGGTTCTAGAGTCCGACATTGCTCTAAAGAATTTTGCAGCAATACCCTTGGTGCCACTCATTCCTGAGCCAACAACTGCAATAATACTACAATGATTTTGTATTTGAAGCTTTTGTAAATTTCCATTCTCAAAATCAACTAAGAATTCATTTCTAACAACACTCTCAATACGTTCTGAATCTTTATCATTAATAGCAAAACAAATTGAATGTTCAGAACTGGCCTGTGTGATTAGAACCACAGAAATATCAGCATCACTAAGACAAGAAAACAATCGCTTGGCAGTACCTGGGACACCAATCATCCCTGCACCTTCTAGGTTAATAAGAGATAAATCATCTATGGTTGTGATGCCTTTAACGCTCTTTTTTTTGCTACTTTCCAATAGAATTTCAGTGCCATCAGAATCGGGGTTGAAAGTGTTTCTAATATAGATGGGTATACCTTTAGCCATTAATGGTGACATGGTTTTAGGATGTATAACTTTGGCTCCAAAATAAGCCAATTCCATTGCTTCATCATAGGACATTTGTTCAATTATTTTAGCCCTTTTAATTTGATTCGGATCGGCTGTCATAATCCCATCAACATCAGTCCATATAGAAACAGAATTAGCCTCAGCCAATGAACCCAATATAGAGGCTGAATAATCACTTCCATTTCTGCCCAAGTTAGTAGGCTCTTCATTTTTATCAGACGCTAAAAAACCACCCATAATAAATATTCCTGACTTATTCTGAGTTTCTCGTCTAAACGCATCCAAAGATTTTTTCCAATTCACTATAGGGCCCATTTCTCCATAGGAGAGATTGACAATATCTAATGGATTCAAGAAATGAACATTCCTCTTTTTAGGATCTTTTGAGGATAAACTTAATAATAGATTAAAGACAATATTTGATGACCATACTTCGCCAAAACCTAGTACTGGATTTTCTTCAGTTTTACCTGGATCAAATTGATTTATTGCTACTAGATTCTCTATGATTTCTAGATTTTTGGAGAAATTAGCCATTAATTCTGTCTTTTTTTCAGAATCAATATTGATCTCTTTTAATGTTTTTTTAAAATGATCAATTATCCCATTCCAATTTTGATCATTCTTTTCTTGTGAGACAGCTAGCAACTGGTTTGTTACTCCTGACATTGCAGAAACAACTATAATTATATTATCAGAACTATTTTGATGAATTAAATCACAAACATGACTTAAACAGTCTGAATCAGCCAGACTGCTTCCGCCAAACTTATAAATATCTAAATTATCGTTCTTCATGCCAAATTTACCCTAATTAAAAAAGTTACTGCCTTAAAAAGGCGACCATGATAACCTTTTCCATTAAATTAACACAATAAGATAATTAAACTAGAAGTCTCTGTATACTTATAAAAAAACAACCTACTCAGCACTAAATGAAAATGACATTAAAAAAATTCAATGAGTGGCCTAACAAAGCAATTACTTTACTGGGTATGTCAGGTATTGGGAAAACAACATTAGCTAACAGGCTGCCTAAATCAGATTGGTTTCATTACTCAGGTGACTACCGTATTGGTACTCAATATCTCAATGAGCCAATACTTGATAATATCAAAGAAAGGGCTATGGAAATTGATTTCCTCAGTGAGTTACTTAGAACAGATTCAATTTATATTTCAACCAATATCACAGTGGATAATTTATATCCTATTTCAACTTACCTTGGAAAAATAGGGGATCCTAATAAAGGAGGGTTACCTTTAAAGGAATTTTTAAAAAGGCAAAAATTGCATAAAAAAGCTGAAATTAGAGCTATGGAAGATATTCCTGAATTTATTGAAAAAGCAAATAGAATCTATGATTACAATCATTTCATTAATGATGCAGGGGGAAGCATTTGCGAGTTAATGGATACTACTGCAATGGATGCAATCGTTGAGCATACAGTTGTTCTCTACATTCAAGATGATGAAGAGTTTAGAGATGAATTGATCAAAAGAGCCACTCTCCATCCTAAACCTATGTTTTATACAGAAGAATTTTTAATTGAGAATCTTGATTTATATACAGAACAGACCGGGGTAACGCATGAAACAATGGACCCTGATGATTTTGTTAAATGGGTGTTTCCTAAACTCTTAGATTATAGAAAAAATAAATACGAAACAATTGCTGAAAACTATGGATATAAAATCTCAGCTTCTGAAATAGGGAAGGTACAAAATGAAGAAGATTTCTTATCCCTTATCTCAAAAGCAATGACAGACTAACTATGCAATCAATGCAAAAAAGGTTTATTTCTATTGCAGATAAAAAAATAGCATATTATGAGAAAGGAAAAGGAAACCCAATTATCTTCCTTCATGGAAACCCAACATCATCTTATCTTTGGAGAAATATTACACCACATCTAGAACAATTGGGTAGATGCATATGCATCGATCTTATAGGAATGGGTGATTCAGACAAATTAGATCAAAGTGACACAAACTCTTATCGATTTGAAGAGCATTACGATTACCTCAATCAAGCCATTGATTTATTAACAGACCAAAAAAATATTACTTTCATACTACATGATTGGGGTTCTGCACTTGGTTTTCATTGGAGCCATATGCATCCAAATTCAGTAATAGGAATTGCATATATGGAAGCTATAGTCAAAGAAATGACGTGGGATGATTGGAATGAAAACAGTCGTAGTCTTTTTCAGGGTTTTAGATCGGAGGCCGGTGAGAATTTAATATTAGATAAAAATTATTTCATAGAGAAGGTCTTACCTGGATCAATTATTAGAGACTTAGATGAATCGGAAATGAATGAATATAGGAGACCTTTCTTAAATTCAGGTGAAGATAGAAGACCCACTCTTTCATGGCCTAGAGAAATACCAATGAACGGTGAACCTAAAAATGTCTGTGATCTAGTCAATGCCTATGCTGAATGGATGCAAATAAATGATATGCCTAAATTTTTTATCAATGCAGAACCAGGAGTTATCCTCACAGGAAAAATGAGAGAATTTTGTAGAACATGGAAGAATCAAAAAGAAATCTCTGTGAAAGGCTTGCATTTCATTCAAGAAGATTCTCCTGATGAGATAGGCAATGGTCTGTCTTCGTGGTATAACGATATTTTCAAATCATAAATTAATTAGGATAAATTAAGATGAGTACAGATAAGCCTCTTAAAGGAATGAGAGTAATTGAAATGGGTCAATTAATTGCTGGACCCTTCACAGGGAGTGTTCTTGGTTACTTTGGAGCTGAAGTAATAAAGATTGAACCCATAACAGGAGATCCTGTCCGATATTGGAGATTAACTGAGAACAATACTTCTTATTGGTGGCATAGCGTATCTAGAAATAAAAAATCAGTGACTCTGAATTTAAAAAGTGAAGAAGGAATACAAATCGCAAAAGATTTAATTCTTAAATCAGATGTCTTAATTGAAAATTTCAAACCAGGAACTCTTGAAAAATGGGGAATTGGCCCAGCAGAATTAGAAAAAGAAAATCCAGGACTTATAACAGCAAGGATTTCAGGATACGGTCAAACAGGTCCTCGATCACATCTACCTGGTTACGCATCTGTTTGTGAAGGATTTGGAGGTTTCAGATATGTCAATGGATTCCCTGATAGACCGCCTGTGAGACCAAATTTAAGTATAGGTGACACCTTAGCAGGCCTTCATGCTGCTATGGGTGTTTTGCTTGCTTATATCCAAAGAGAAAAAGATCCAAATAATAAAGGACAGGTGGTGGATACAGCTATTTATGAATCAGTCTTTAATCTTATGGAAGCTGTAGTACCAGAATATTCAGGTTGCGGAGCTATAAGAGAGCCTTCTGGTTCAACAATTACTGGTATTGTTCCAACCAATACTTATGTTACATCAGATAATAAACATGTGATTATTGGTGGTAATGGCGATTCTATATTTAAAAGATTAATGAAAGCCATTGATCAACCAGAAATGGCTGCGGATGAAAGATTTGAAGACAATATGGGAAGAGTTAAGCATGAAAAAGAGATTGATGCTGCTATTGAGAAATGGACCAGCGAACATACTTCAGAAGAAGTTCTATCAATAATGGATGAGGTCTCTGTACCAGCAGGTCCAATATACAGTGTTGAAGATATGATGAAAGATGAACACTATATTGCAAGAGGTATGTTTGAAGAAGTTGAAGCCAATGGAAGGCCTCTAAAAATTCCAGCAATGTTGCCTATATTGACTGAAACACCTGGTGGAACAGATTGGTCTGGACCTGAACTTAGTCAACACACCAATGAAGTATTATCAGAGTTGTTAGGAAAGAATGCTGAAGAAATTAAAAAACTTAATGAGGGTGGAGTAATTTAACTGGATTTTTTTCTACGGATAAGAAAAACAACCAATCCCAAGATTAGTATCATCGCTATCCAATAGTTTAAAGGGAAGTTACCCGTAGCA
>Ga0209035_10000185_pt1 | contig 24693 bp, 26 predicted proteins | sample MarorgKNORR_S2LV_6_FD_188220 | JGI IMG/M metagenome (GOLD analysis project Ga0209035, IMG submission 188220) | Marine microbial communities from the Southern Atlantic Ocean, analyzing organic carbon cycling - AAIW_A/KNORR_S2/LV (SPAdes) (version 2) | ecosystem: Environmental > Aquatic > Marine... | reverse complement strand
CGAAATTCTTCAGTCTGATCTTGTATTATTTTTTTATAATTCATTTTTGATTTTATGTTTTAGATACAATTTTTTTTTAATTAGACTCACCAGTCGAAATTACGAATGAATCGTCTCATTAAACAAATATAGTGTCACATTTACAAACAAATATTAAAATTGTTTCAAGAGGTAGTCACCTTGCCGTCATCCAGGCAAAAAAAGTAGGAGACAAGATAAAATCTGTTTCACCTGAAACCTCAATTGAATATCATACTACAAAAACAAGGGCTGATTTAGATTCAACGATTAATATATCTGAGGCCGGTGAAGTAGGTCTCTTCACCAAAGATATCAGCAAGAATATTATAAATAGAAAATATGATTTGGCTATTCATTCTTGGAAAGATTTACCAGTAGAACCATCAGAACAGACTGAAGTCATAGGAACATTGAGCAGAGGAGATATGCGAGATGTTGTAATCATAAAACCAGAACTAATAAATGTAAAAAGTAAGGATTGTCTTGAAATATTGACTTCATCTCCTAGAAGAAAATATAATTTAGAGAATATTTTATCAGATCTTATTCCACTGTGTTATGATTCCTTGAGATTTATTGACATTCGAGGAAATATAGAGACAAGGCTTAATAAATTCATTTCTGGGAATTCAGACATGATTATAATGGCTAAGGTTGCAATAGATCGTATAATTGAATCAGGGAATGAATCTTCAAAAAACTTCATGAGAAATATCATGAATAAAAATAAATGGATTATTTTGCCATTATCAATTTTTCCGACTGCTCCAGGTCAAGGTGCCATTGCGATTGAAGCAAAAAAAGATAGAACTGATTTGAAAGAGATTATGAGAAGGATAAACTCTGAGAGTACTTTTAATGCAGTACAAAAAGAAAAATCAATTCTCTCATCTTATGGTGGTGGATGTCATCAAAAAATAGGTGCATCCGTATGGGAAGCTAAAGAAATAGTAATAGATGCTCTAGTTGGTAAAACTGAAGAAGGCCTTTCTATCCAGACTTTATCAACGAATCAATTAAATACTACCTCTAAAATGATAAATGTATCTTCAGAATCTATGTATCCTTTGAAAGATGATAAAAAAATATTTAAAAGAAATAATATAAATAATATTCAGAAAATAGAAAGCTTACAAAAAAGTTTAATCTATTTAAGTAGAAAAAATGTTTTAAATAATTGTGGGAATATCCATACATCAAATATTCTTTGGACAAGTGGAATACAATGCTGGAAGTATGCTGTAAAAAAAGGTAATTGGATAAATGGTACTGATGATAGTTTTGGCGAGGCGAGTGGGGTCAATATTGAAAATTTTATTTCACCCGACGTTAAATTTTATAAGCTAAGCCATAATCAGGCAATGTCAAAAAGTTTCACCCTTATTCCTACCTATGAATTGTTATTGAATAAAAAGAGAATTCAGAGTCTTTCTCTATCAAAGAAAACGCATTTTTTTTGGATGAGTCCATTACAATTTGATATAGCAATAGAATATTTTCCAGAAATAATTAACAAAGATCACAGCTGTGGTTTTGGTAAGACCTATGAACATTTAAAGACTATTTTACCTAATCAAAATAAAATAAAATGCTTTCTATCCTACAAGCACTGGCGAGTATTTTATCAAAAAGAAAAAATATAATATGAATGAAAAATTTAAAAATGCATTAAATGGTATTCCTCAATCTATTCCACCAATATGGTTTATGAGGCAAGCAGGTAGATATCACTCTCATTATCAGGGATTAAGAAAGAAGTATACTTTCGAACAATTATGTAAAATCCCAGAATTAGCAACAGAAGTTGCCTGTGGTCCCATTCTTGATTTTGACTATGATGTTGCAATCCTTTTTAGTGATATTTTATATCCTCTAGAACTTCTAGGCCTTGAACTCAGTTATAATCCTGGTCCAACATTTGGAAATTATCTAACACAAGATGATGTTAAACAGAACATCGATGATGCTAGGATAGAAGAAGAATTGTATTTTCAGTCCCAAGCGATAAAACTGACAAAAGAAGCACTTCCAATAGGTAAAAGTCTAGTTGGTTTTGTTGGAGGTCCGTGGACAATTCTTTCCTATGGATTAAATATTAAAAATGAAGATATTGTTTGTATAGGTTCTGATAATAGTTTCATTGAAAGACTTTTATTCGATCAGATTATTCCAATTATAAGAAAAAATATTCAAATGCAGTTTAGGGCTGGGGCAGAGATAGTATATGTTTTTGATACCAATAGTTCTCAGCTTGAAAAGAGTTATTTTTTAAAAGATTACATGGGTGCTTTGAAAACAGAGTTATTTTATCCTTATGAAAAAAAGATTGCATATTTCTCAAAAAACCAAGCTTTTTATCAACAAGAAAACTTAAGCCTTATTGATTTTAAACTTGCGGGCACTGTTTATCCTGATAGCTCAGGGTTTAGTAGTTTTTTAAAAAAGAAAAAAAATATGTTTATCCAGGGTAATTTTTCACCAATATCATTATTGAAATCACATTCTGAATATCTTTTAGATTTTAAAATATTTATTGAGAATATGAAAAAATTAACAATATCTGAGCGGGCTGGTTGGGTTTGTAGTTTAAGTCATGGTGTCCTTCCTAAAACACCTGAAGAAAATGTAAAACACTTTGTTTGTGCAATTCGAGAAGAATTTACGGAGGTAAGCTAGCTTGCAGGACTTTGATTCAGGCTATTCTAAAAAGATAGGCATACTAGTAACAAATCTAGGAACGCCGGATAATCCAGATAAAAAAAGTCTAAAAAGATATCTCAAAGAATTTTTATCAGACAGTCGAGTAGTTGATTATAATCCTGTACTGTGGAAAGTAATCCTTTATGGAATAATCTTGAATATTCGTCCAAAAAGATCGGCAAAACTATACAAGTCTATTTGGACTGAACAAGGCTCACCACTTTTAGTTAATATGAAAGAAATAGTTCAAAAATTAGAAGCTATTCATAAGAAAAATAATAATTTACATTTCGAGCTAGGTATGCGTTACGGTAATCCCTCGATTGAAAATGCATTAGAAGGTTTTAAGGAAAAAAAAATATCTAAAATTTTAGTCCTTCCACTTTACCCACAGGCTGGTTCTCCAACTAACTCAAGCACCTATGATGAGGTTTCAAGAGTCTTTTCAAAATGGCCCTGGGTCCCTAGCCTTAGGTTCATCAATGGATACCACGATAGAAATGATTATATATCTGCATTATCAGAAAGTATCAATTCAGTTACCTCAAACTGCACTGATATTGAAAAGATAATTTTCAGTTTTCATGGAATGCCTGTTAGATATTTAAATGAGGGAGACCCATATTATTGTTTTTGTCATAAGACTGCTCGTTTAGTCGCCGAAGAACTTGAATTGAATCAAAGTCAGTATACTCTGGCATTTCAATCAAGATTTGGTAGAGAGGAGTGGTTGCAACCTTATATTGATGAAGAAATCATTAAAAATGCTAAAGGTGGTGTCAAAAAATTACATGTTATTTCTCCAGGATTCAGTGTGGATTGTCTTGAGACACTAGAAGAAATCCAAATTCAATATAATGATTTATTTAAAAGAAATGGAGGTGACCAGCTTGTATATATTCCTTGTTTGAATAGTGGAGATGCTCATATCAAAGTTATAGGAAATATTATTAATGAAAATTTAGACGGTTGGTTATAATGAAAAACAAAGCTGAAGCCTGGTTTAAAGAACTTAGAGTAAAGTTGATATCAACTATAGAGTCTCATGAGACATCAAAATTTAAGAAAAAAGAATGGAAGCATGCGGGCCGAGGTGGTGGATTGATGAGTATTATAGAGGGCGATACAATTGAAAAAGGTGGAGTGAATATTTCAACTGTTTCAGGAAAGTTTTCTGAAAAAATGCAGGAGAGGATTCCAGGTGCAAAAGAAGATCCATCATATTGGGCAACTGGAATAAGTGTTGTTTTACATCCAAAAAATCCCAATATCCCATCAATGCATTTTAATACAAGGTATCTGTCTACAACCAAGACCTGGTTCGGAGGTGGGCTGGATGTAACCCCCTGTCTCGAATTTAAAAATGAGACTGACTTGTTGCATGAAAACCTAAAAGTAATGTGTGATGTTCATAATAAATCCTATTATCCAAAATTCAAAGAATGGTGTGATGATTATTTCTACATAAAACATAGAAAAGAGCCACGAGGTGTTGGTGGAATATTTTTTGACTATTTGAACACCGATAATATTCAATCTGATTTTCTGTTTATAAAAGATGTTGGAACTTTTTTTCATGACTATGTAGATGGAATTATAAATAAATACAAACAAAAAAAATGGAATGAAAGTGACAAGCAGTCACAATTAATAAAAAGAGGAAGGTATGTTGAGTTCAATCTTTTATACGATCGAGGAACAAAATTTGGATTAGAAACAGGAGGTAATGTTGATGCAATTCTCATGTCTCTTCCTCCTTTAGCTAGTTGGAAATAAGCAATGGGTAATATCTATCAATGGTTCAAAATATTTCATATTATGTTTGTAGTGGCCTGGATGGCGGGCCTTTTGTATCTGCCTAGAATATTTGTTTATCATTCTACGAGTAATATTTTAGATGAGACATCTAGTATATTTAAGACAATGGAGAGGCGCTTATATTTTTTTATTATGTATCCATCAGCATTAATAGTTTGGATAACAGGTTTATACATGGCACATGTACTGGGTATCTATTCATGGCTGGTCATAAAATTTATTTTTGTTATTCTTTTAACTTTTTATCATATTAATCTAGGTAGGTATCTAAAAAACTTTGCTACTGATAGTAATTTAAAATCTTCAAAATTTTATCGATTAATAAATGAAATTCCCTTTCTAATCATGTTTGTAATATTAATATTTGTGGTTATTAAGCCCGAAATAATATGAGGAAAATATGAGTTATTTTCAAAGAAAATTCCCAAATACCAGAATGCGAAGGACACGAATGAAGTCCTTTTCAAGGAGATTAGTTGCTGAAAGTTTCTTGTCAATAAACGATTTAATTTGGCCTATTTTCATAATAGAGGGAAACAATAAGCGAGATGAGATAAAGTTAATGCCCGAAGTATTTCGATACTCGATTGACTCTCTCCTTAAAGAATTAGAGCCACTTGTGAAACTTGGATTGAATTCAGTCGCATTATTCCCAACTATATCCTCTGACTTAAAAGATATAGAAGGTTCAAATGCATATGACCAAGATAATTTGGTTTGTAGAGCAATACGTTCTATAAAAATAGAATATCCATCTTTGGGTGTCATCTGTGATGTTGCATTAGACCCTTACACCAACCATGGGCATGATGGAATTGTGATTGATGGTGTTGTTGATAATGATGTAACACTTAATAAATTGATAATGCAGGCCTTGGTTCAATCAGAAGCAGGTTGTGATATTTTAGCTCCCTCTGATATGATGGATGGTCGGGTAGGTGCAATCCGAAAATCATTGGATAAAAATAATCATACGGAGATGATGATAATGTCTTATGCGGCAAAATATGCATCATCCTTTTATGGTCCATTTAGAGATGCATTAAGTACAAAAAAATTAACGAAGCCAAAAAATAAAAAAACCTATCAAATGGACTATCCAAATGCGGATGAGGCGATGCATGAGATTGAAATAGATATAGCAGAGGGTGCTGATATGATATTAATTAAACCGGGTATGCCTTATCTTGATATTATATCAAAAGCTAAAGATAATTTTAAGATGCCAACATTTGCATATCAAGTTTCAGGAGAATATTCTATGATTATGGCAGCTAGTCATCATCATTATATCAAAAAAGAAGATGCTATTATGGAAACAGTATTATCTTTTAAAAGAGCAGGAGCGGATGGCATATTTACATACTTTGCTCCCAGCCTCTTGGAGAGATTAAGTCTCTCAAGTTTTTGACTTGATTTAATTATTAAAAATCTAAACAAATGATTTTGAAAAAAGAGGTGATCTGTCTATCTTTTTATTGAGAATAGGTCTCATTATCATTAATAATGATTAGATATATACTTAAATGAAGGATTGATAGATGCTACGATTATATAATGAAAAGCCCATTTCCATATTCATGGTTAACGAAGATAATAAAATCAGTGTAGAATTTTGTAATGTGAAAATGAAGATGAGACCCTGCCAATTTAAATTATTTCATAATTATCTGTATAATAAGAGCAAGAAGATTGATGTTTCTAACTCAAGTGTTGAGCTACTCCTGGTTAAGGATAATCTTAATATTACAATTTCACTGGCTCATTTCTTTCAATTATGTAATGGTGTGCAAATGGTCATGTCTCAAAAATTTGGATTGGATATTTATAAACAAAAAAACTAGGAATAAATAAGATGAAATGTGTACAAGAAAAATTAGATGATTTCTCAGTTGTTGGAGTTAAGCCTGGATTTATGAGCCATGATCAAGAAGGTCCCGACTCAGCTTTTGAAACCCTTAATCAAAATTCATTTGAAGGGAAATGGAAGGTCTTTTATTTCTACCCAAAAGATTTCACCTTCGTCTGCCCTACTGAAATAGCTGAGTTTTCAAATTTAAAAGCTGATTTTGAAGATCGTGATGCTGTACTTTTAGGAGGTAGTACAGATAATGAACATTGTAAGCTAGCTTGGAGAAGGACTCATGAGAACCTGCATGAACTGAATCATTGGTCTTTTGCTGATACAACCGGATCTTTGGTTGATATGCTTGGTATTCGTTCAGATGAAGGTGTATCTCTACGGGCAACATTTATTGTCGATCCACATAATGTGATTCAACATGTAAGTGTCAATAATTTAGATGTTGGAAGAAATCCTAAAGATACGCTTAGGATTTTAGATGCATTGCAGACTGATGAATTATGCGCCTGCAATAGACCTCTTGGTGGTAACACACTTTAATGGGAAGTCTCAATGAATTAAAAGTGTTAGTCCCTGATTTTGCAAAGGATATAAAACTAAATCTTTCAACTTTGATTGAAAACTCTGATTATGAAGATGATCTTGTTTTTGGATGCGCTTATGCATCTGCTCTTGCTTTAGATAATGACGATTTGATTGATGTCTTCGATTATGAATGCAAACAAAGATTCTCTGATGATTACATTGAATCTGTAAAAAGTACTGTTGTAATTATGAGTCTAAATAATGCATGGTATAAATATCGTGATGCGATGCCGACAAATGAAATGCGATTAGCTGCACAAAAAATGAGGGTTAATGCTATGAGGAATCATGCTGGGCTAGATAAGATTCTTTTTGAATCTCTTTCTTTATGTATTAGTGCTGTAAATGGATGTAATTTTTGCATTAAAGCCCATTCAAGTCTCTTGCTTGATAGTGGAAAGACAAAAGAATATGTTCTTACAATTGGTAGAATCGCTTCAGTTACAATGGCTGCGGCTAAGGCATTGCAACTTCGATAATAAATGAAAAAAATAATACAACTAACTATATTTATTCTGTTATTTAGCGCATGTCAAAAAGAGGCTGTTTTAAATGAGCGAGATGTTTTTAAAAAAAAGGTGGAGGCCTTTGAATTCCTAAGTAAATATCATCATCAATTACATATCATGATAGGAGAGGAAGAAGGAGACATTGATAAAGCATTTAAAGAGTTTTCAGCTGCATTAGCATCCAATCAAAATATAGAACTAGTGCCAGTGAACAACGCTATAATTAGAGTTAAGATTGTTAACGAAGATTCTGAAGCAGTTAAAAGATTGGATTACCTTGTTGACTATTACCAGTCAGGATTATCAATGCAGGTTGAAGCAATTCTTCGTGGTTATGGTTATCTAGAGTCCTTTTCTACAGGCGATGCTCTGGTAATATATGACCGCGTTAGTCAATAATAAATCAAGAATATTAAAAGTTATCCCTTAACATTTTTTTAAGCTCAGCTTCGTGCATTTCTTCCATTGCTATCTGAGTTCTGGCATACTCCTCTAGCATTATTGATTCACCGTTGACTGCTTTTAATAATTCATAGTATGCTTTGATTGCTTCTCGCTCATGCTCCAAACATTCATTTAATATATCTTCGGTTGAATGTTTGTGTGTCTCAAGAAGATCACTTATCTTGAGGGTAGGATGTTCCCCAAGGCTTGTGATATGTTCGCCAACAGATTCAGCATGCGTTAGTGATTCTTGAGCTTGAGCTCTGAGCCATTCAACTACCGATAAACGATAGGGACCCTGTACCATAAATGCATAATGTGTATATTTTACCACTCCCGCCAATTCAAGCTCTAAAATTTTATTTAATGATTTAATGACATTGTTTTTTTCCATTTTTTCCTCTTCATAATAATACAATAAACTTCAAAAAAAATCTGTTATTGTAAATAACTTAATTAATTAGACCCAATATTAAGATATAAATATTTAATAATCTTTGGATTCGTTTTGCTTTATTAGCAGGGGTGGTTTAATTTTCGAATCAATATTCGAATACTAAACTAAAGACTTAAATTATGGCACCATCACAGCGTCAATTAGAAGAGCGTCAAACGAGACAAGATAGAATTCTTGCTGGCGCATTAGAGGTGTTTAAGACTAAAGGTTTTGAAGGTGCAACGATGGATGAAATCGCCTCTGAATCTGGTTTTGGGAAAGCAACCCTATATTATTATTTCCATTCTAAGGAAGAGGTTTTCGCTGCAATTATGGAAAATGGTTGGGAAGATCTATGGATAAGCCTTGAACCTGTTGTTGCTGAAGATGTTGGGTCAAAACAAAAATTTATTAATCTATTACTTAAAATAGCTGAAAGTGCAAGGAATAGACCTGGTTTATTTGAATTCCTTTTTAATGCACCCAAAGTAATTTCTTTTGAATCTCAACCTTGGAAAAAATACCAAGAAAGAATGTATGGTACCATCCAAGGGTTACTTGATGATGGAATAAAGGATGGAGAATTTCCTCAGATCAACCCACAACTTTTGTTTAAAGCTGTTGGTGGCCTTTTTATGGGATTAGTTCTTATGGGGGATAGAAAAGAACCTGTTTCTGAAAAAGATGTAAAACAATTATTAAACCAATTGATTACGGATCCCACAAAGATTGACTAATGAATTTTTATCTAGTTTTTTTTCTTTTAATAAATAATATAATTTTTGGAACGGTAATTTCCGGTTCCATAAAAAATAGCCTTAATGGTAAATCTATTCCAAATGCTAATATATATTTTTCGGAGAATAATTTAGGAAGTGTCTCTGACCCCTATGGGAATTTTTCGATAGAATTGCCTGATGGGAAATATACTATAAACGTTTCTAATATTGGATTTAAATCTCATACCTCCGTGGTCATTATTGGAGTCAATGACCTTGAAATGAATACAATAAATCTAGACCCAATGATCCTTGAATTTGGTCAAATTTCAGTTGAAGGTTTATTTAGTACCCGATTGGGATACGAGTCAGCCGATATTATTTCAAAAGACAAGCTAGATTCATATAAAAAGAGTTCGGTCACTGATATCTTGAGAATGTTGCCTGGGATAGATGCTCAATTTGCACATCCGAATGGCCGTAATGCGAACGTGTCAATACGTGGATCTTCAGATTATAAACCTGGAGGATACAATAATAGAGTTCTTGTTTTATTAGATGGATTTCCAATTCAGATTCCAAATAGTGGTGCACCAGATTGGAGTTCTCTTCCTATTGAGAGTATAGAAAGAATTGAAGTAGATAATAGTCCTGCATCTGCACAATATGGCCATAATTCAATGGGTGGGGTCATTAATCTAATAACAGATCATAATGAGACATCAATGCCAGCAAAGTTCTCAATAGGAACTGGATCATTCTCGACTGTTAATTCTTCCATTCATAAAAAATTTATAATTGGAAAGTGGCAGTTAGGATTTAACGGAATGGCAAGGTCTTCAAATGGGCACAGAGATAATTCTGATGATGCATTGGGTAGAACACGAGCGTACATAAAATATAGTGATAACAAAGGTAGGACATACAGGTTAAGTCATATTCTTTCCCTGTCAGATATCGGGCACCCGGGTTTTTCCTCTTCCCCATCATATAGAAGATCAGAAAGAAAATCACAGTATCTGCAAGGTCATGGATTTTATCCTATCTCTGAAGGTTTTTCAATGTCACACTCTATGTACTTGAATTCATTTAAAACTAGATATTATGACAGCGGCAATTCACCTTTAGAGAAGTTACAAGGTAAAAGGTCTTACGATGATATTTCCATCGGTCTTCGTTCAGAATCTTTAATAACAAGATGGGAACGCTGGATTTTTATGATTGGTGCAGATTCAGATTGGAGTAAGTCTAAGGTTGCTGTCTTTAATCCGATATATGAATCTCCAACTCAATTTTCAATAGGCTCGTTTTTTCAAACAAAATATTCCATAGGAAATGGATGGAGTCTTGGACTTGGCTATAGATACGATTACAGATTTACAGATCCAGGCAACAACTTTAAACAACGAACCTATTCAAATAATTCACCTAAACTAAATTTGGCATATATGATAAAGGGCAAGCGTTCTTTATCACTTTCGTATAGTGAAGGTTTTCGAGCACCCTCGTTATCCGAACTTTTTCTACAACATATAAGTAGCTATGGTCTTATTCAGCAAGGTAACCCAAACGTACTGCCCGAGAGTGTTAAGGCTATTGAACTATCTTATGAACATCCACATTCTGATTCTTGGTTTTGGAGTACTTCTTTTTATTATAACCAATACAAGAATATGATTGATTTTGTTTACACATTACCTGTGAGAGCTGTCAATCGTAAGGGAGTAAATGGAAATGGTTTTGAATATCAATTGAAATGGACCCCAAAAAACATTCTTCATATTTCAGCCCAATATAATTATCTAAATATGGAAGATAGAGAGGGTATACCTGTCTTATATAGGTCAAAGCATCGAGCACATATATCTTTTTCTATAAGAACTAAACTGGTTAATTGTTTATTATCAAATCATTATCGGAGCGAGCAGTACTATGATGATTTTTTAAGTCATGATTATGATTTAGTTGGGGATAAGGTGATTTTTCCCATTGAAATTCTCCCTGAACAATCCATTCAAGAAATAATATTCTCAAGAAAAATAGATTCTTTTGATCTGTCATTAAAAATCTCAAATCTCTTCAATAAAGATTATGAACTTATTCAAGATTATCCTATGCCTGGAAGAGCCTTGCATGGAACAATAGCAAAAACCATATAAAAAGGAAACAATGAAATACATGAAAAACAAATTATTATTCCCTTATCTCTCTCTATTATTTTTGGTAGTAGGATGTGAAGACAATGATAATGTGGTATCGACGGTTCCTGAGACCGGGACCATATCAGGAGCAATTACTTTTTCAGGTACTTGGGCAGATAGTGGTTCAGTACTCTTGACTCTTGATACACAATACCCACCAATGGGTCCACCTGCAGGGTCAAAAACAATCACAGATAGCGAATTAGCTAATGGTATATACGGCTATTCTTTTGAAAGCCTCGCATTTGGTGATTATGCGGCTATAACAGTTACGTATTGGCCATCAGGATATTCATCCGGGAGTACAAATTATACTCTATTGGGCTCTTACATAAATACAATCAGTGTTTCTGTAGATGTGCCTGAATTGACAATCAATATCGACGCTGATTTTTAATAAATGGGACTTCATACAGTAGAACCTAAAACGAATGGTTTGCATAGATTATTATGGCTGGTACTTGGATTAGTATTTACAGGAATTGGTATTGTTGGTATAATTATTCCGGGACTGCCGACCACTATTTTTATGATTCTTGCTGTAGGTTGTTTTTATAGAAGTTCTCAACGCCTTTATGATTGGGTTATCAATCATAAATATTTTGGAGAACATGTTAAGAGATTTAGGGAAGGGAGAGGGATGCCAAAGAAAGCAAAGTTAATGGCGTTCCTCTCAATGTGGACCTTTGTTTTTTTTGCCTTATTATTTGGGATACCCGATCAACTTATTTGGGCAAAAATAATTACATCATTGGCTGCCCTTACTGGAACAGGATATATACTTCAGCTTCCAGTAAGTTGAGGTTTATTCATTAAGCCTACCTAGCCTTTTATACTTTTCTTTATACTTTCTCCATAGATTTTTCTGTCTATCAGTTAGGTCGATCTCTCTTCCTTGAATGTAAGCTTTGATTGGATTAGTTGTTTGTAGCATTGGATCAGTATCAGCAATAAAAAAGGTAGCATCTTTTCCCGGTTCGAGTGAGCCAACCTTTTCATCAATACCAAGAATCTCAGCAGCCGAGAGAGTAATTGATCTGATAGCTTCATTCTGAGGTAAGCCCCAAGCAGCAGCGCGCATCGCCTCGTTTGGTAGAGTTCTAACGTGTCCATCAAATGGATAGCCAGGGTCTGTAGAAAGACAAAACCTAACACCTGCCTCATAAAGAATTGCTGGAACCTTGTAGGGAGTATGGATTGGTTCGTACCGTCGTCGTGGCGTTGTTTGGACACTTATTAAAATAACAGGTATATTATTTTTTACTAATAGCTCTGGGTTCATCCACGTATCCCGGCCACCAACTATCACAATATTTAGTTCATGTTTGTTGGCCCATTTGACTGCGGACTCTATTTGCCTAATATCATTTGCCTTCACATGAATAGGCTCTTTATAGATAATAAAAGGAATCATCGATTCTAGCCTTAGATCTGATTCTTGTTTATGTTCTGCTTTCCTTTCTTTAGCTGTGCGGCGATGATGATATGCTTGCACATTAAGGACCCAACGGTCGATCTCTCTGATAGAGGCAGAGTATTCATCTCTTTGATCTTTCTCTTTCTTTTTTGCATCTTTTCTAAAATTAAATCGCATATTTGGCCAGTTTACATTTAAGGCCGAGGGATGTTTCATGGTGGCATCTTCCCATGTCCAACCATCCATAAGCATAACAGAAGATTGGCCAGATATTCTACCTGATGCCGGAGCTGAGTTAGCAATCAGAACCCCGTTAGATCTTGTAACTGGAATAATATCAGAGTCCGGATTATAGCTGACATTTGCTCTAACATTTGGGTTGAACTGACCGGTCTCAGAGTGATCATTTGTTTGTTTAACAAGTCCGATCTCCGTAAGTCCGATACGTGTATATCCAGCAATATATCCAGGGACTACATGTTTACCATAGATATCATATATATCCGTTTCAGGGGAGGCTTGGATCTGTTCATCAATTGCAATTATCTTTCCTTCAGCAAATAGAAGATCATGCTCTTCCAATATTTCACCAGAGACAGTGTGAAGGGTTCCACCGCGAAGCAAGATCGGTCTTTTCTGATCTGGAGCAGGTATTTGATCATTTGCAATTAGAGTAGAGAGGGTAAAGATCGCAAGAAAATATCTCATTATTGTAACTCCCAACCAAAAAGTTCATCATCTAAGAGATCACAGTTATGACCATGTTTTGGGCTCACGCTATTTGGCTTCATTTCTTTACCGATTGACGATGATCTAGAAGATAATATTTTTTGTATCAGGTCTTGTCTCAGAGCTTTATCACGTTCTTCTAATAGTTCATTTTCATCAACTGACCAGTAGCGTGTACCTTCGATCCAGGTTTCCTGTACTTTAGAGTAAATAGATAGGGGAGGTCCATCCCAAACCACAAAGTCTGCATCTTTTCCCTCTTCAAGTGATCCAACCCATTTGTCTATCTTTAACTGTTTTGCGGGATTTATTGTAACAAACTTTAGAGCTTCCTCCTCTGAGAGGCCTCCATATTTTACCGCCTTTACGGCTTCAGTATTCATGCGTCTGGCTAATTCATCATCATCCGAATTAAATGAGACTAAAACATCATTTTTCGCCATGAGTGCACCGTTATATGGAATGGCATCGATGACTTCATATTTATACTGCCACCAATCAGAAAAAGTAGAGGCACCGGCTCCGTGTTCTGCTATTCTTTCGGCAACTTTATATCCTTCCAAAACATGTTGGAAAGTGGCAATGGTAAATCCAAAATCTTCTGCAATCCTTGTGAGCATCATGATCTCATCTTGTCTATATGAATGGCAATGTAGTAGACGAGAGCCTTCAAGTATTTCAGCGAGTGCTTCTAACTCTAGGTCTACCCTGGGTGGAACTAACTTACGCTGAGCTTTAGAGTTTCTCTCATATGTTTTGTGTCGATGTCTGTAATCTTGTGCTGCTCGGAAAGCATCTCTGATAACCTGTTCTACACCCATACGAGTCTGTGGATATCGGTTGGTCCCCTCCCAGTTCGCTTGTTTTACATTCTCACCTAATGCAAATTTTATTCCCTGGGGTGCATTCTTAAATAAGAGATCCATTGGGCCTGAACCCCATCTAAGTTTGATCACGGCATTCTGTCCTCCAATTGGATTTGCTGAGCCATGGAGTACATTTGCAGTTGTAAGACCTCCTCCAAGTTGACGGTATATATTAATATCATCGGCGTATAGGACATCGCGTATTCGCACTTCAGCGGTCACTGCCTGAGCACCTTCATTTATGGATGATGCTGCAGAATGGCTGTGGCAATCCACTAGCCCAGGTGTGACGTGTTTCTCTGTTCCATCGATGACCAGAGCACTACCCATCGGTACGCTAATATCGGGTGCTATTTTATCTATTTTACCATCAACAAATAGGATATCCCAGTCTTCCAAAATACCTTTTGGACCGCAGGTCCAAATTGTAGCATCATTTAGAAGAATAGCATTCTGCGATAGAGAAGCTTCAGTAAGCCCATAGGCACCTTCGGGCGAAAATAGCTGTGCGTCACTTGCTATATCTGGAGTACGAGGTTTTGGCTCTTTTTTATCGGTCCTTTTAGCAGTGAAAGAAAGATTGTTGAGCGAAGCATCATACGCAGATCCTTCTATAATCTCTTTTCCAATGTCACCCTTAAAAACGACTGTACCATCCAGTTCCATTAATTTTCCATCAATAGTAAAAGTGAACGTGGACTCATATATGTCAAGGTTTTGGATCTTTATTTTTTCCTCTCCAATGATAATTGTTCCACCAAGTTTCCCTCCAGTAGAGGGCGTTTTTTTAGAATTAGAGGTACCTTTTTTTTGTATTGGCTTAGAGAACTCAAGCTCATATTTCTTTTTATTGATACTCATGCTCCACTTACCAGTTAGGTTTCCCTTGTATCTTGAGGATATAAAATATTCTTCTCCTCCAAGCCATAACGAAATAACTCTTGAGCTTGGATCAAAATAGTCACCATCTGTTACGACAAGGTTTGCCATATAACCAGGCTGTATCTTTCCTAAGGTCTTTGAGACTCCCATAGCCTCTGCTGGGAATGTTGTAAGTGCTGCAAGTGCAACATCTTGTGGTAGACCACGATCAATGATCTTTTGAAGATTCTTTCTGAAATCATTTTTTTTCTTTAATGGTCCTGACGTTAAAGAGAATTGGAGGCCTGCATCGTAAACTTTTTTAATATTATCTGGAGCCATATCCCAATGTTTTAATTGCTCGATAGAATACTGCAGTGCAACATATGGGTCTGTTACTTTTGGCTTTGCGGGAAAATCTAAAGGAAAAATAATAAAAGGTTTTTGTTTCGCTATGTCATCAAGCCTTCTGTATTCATAACCGCTTGCCAGTAACCAGGGGTTTAAATTGAATTCATCAGCAATATTTAAGGCTCTTAGAGCGCTATGGTCCTGCCGAGTCATAAAGAGCATCGGAAGACGATTTGCTTGAAAATTAGCTAGAGCAGCCAGAGACGGATTTAGAGGTAGAGACTCATTTTCTTCTGGGAAATCTTTGATGATAGAGGTGGATCTGCGGTACCACTCTGCATCAAGGAATGTTTGCCTCATGACGGCGATCACTCCCAACAGAGAGTTTGGGTATCCTCTGTCTGCCCATCCTCCTGTTTTGAACTCAATAACTTGGGTAACATCCTTTGCAACTGAGATATATTTATTATTTAGTACCACTAGGTCAGAGCTACCCTTGAATATTCCTTTTTCAGGTACAACGTGTGCAGCTGTTATCCCGATAGACCGTAATGCCTTCAGGTCTTTTTCTTTCAGCTTAAGGTCATCTTTGGCTCTGTATTCTGCCCGAATCTTTTCATTCCAGTGGTCATCAGGGCTTACCAATTTTTCATCTTGCTTTACCTCTAGCCAGCCATCAATAAATCCAGCATAAATATTTGCGCCCTCCATGTCAATCTCATAAGCATCTAATGGTATCTGGATGTATCGACCAACTTTTTCGATCTTGCCATCTCGAATTATAATAGTCCCATCTTTTATTTGGTCGCCTGGCTCAGTGTGTACCATGGCATGGCTGAGTGCCCAAACACGAGGCTTATTCATATGAATGTCCTTAACAGGTTCTGTCTGAGCAGTCAGAATAGAAAATATAAGGGGTAAGATTTTTTTCATTAAAAGTTTGGTCCCTTTAGCTGGTTCTTTGTGATAAAGTCAGTAACATAATTAAAAGCGTCATCAATATCATCTGAAATTCGAAATAAATCTAAATCTTCTGGAGATATAGTTCCTATATCCACAAGGTAATCCCAGTTCACAACATTCTCCCAAAATTCTTTTCCATAGAGTACAATGGGTAGCCTTTTTTTGATCTTCTCAGTCTGGATCAGGGTCAATAATTCCATAAGCTCATCAAGTGTCCCAAATCCACCTGGCCAAACAACAAGTGCTTTAGCCAAGTAAATAAACCAAAACTTACGCATAAAAAAGTAATGGAATTTCATATCGAGCCCTTCTGAGATCCATTCATTTCCGGATGATTCAAATGGTAATGATATTGTAAGGCCAACGTTAATTCCACCAGCCTCTGATGCACCACGATTGGATGCCTCCATGATACCTGGTCCTCCACCAGAGCATACAATATATCTGTGTTTTGTTCCCTTTAGACCTTTACTCCATTTTGTAAATTTACCGGCTAGCGATCTTGCGTCTTCATAATACCGACTCATTCTTAGATCCATCTTAAGCCTCTTGAGGGTCTTGCTATCTGTATCTTTAGATGCAGAGTCTAATGCACTCTGTGCATCTTCACGAGAAGAAATCCTGGCTGAACCAAAAAAAACGATCGTATCGGAGATACGATTCTGCTCCATTCGCTGTAGGGGGCCGTAATATTCTGATAAAATCCTGACTGACCGACCAGTTGAGCTTCCTAAAAAGTTAGAGTCATAGTAGAACCTGTCTTTATCCTGAATTTTTGACATGATATAATTTCCTTCCTTATCTTGTAAGAAAAGTAAACCTTTTATTTATCTGAGAAAAGTTAGTATTCTATTTTATATAATTAGTTGATTGAACAAATTTATTCTGGCTATTTTCTAAGGATGAACAATCGCATATATTTGATAGGGTTGATCCTTTACTCATGCACTGCGCCTCCTCCACCAAAGCCCGTAATAATGCCTCAGACTAAAAAATCTGGCCCTGAACAGATTCAGGAGACTGTCTATTCAATGGGCTATATGTCAGAGTATGATATCTGGGAATTTTTAAAGGAAAGTCCAGCAGAGACGGATGTTATCGATACATTTGGTCTTCCAGATTCTGTTTGGCTAGATGATGGAAGATCAACCAAGTTTCTTTATTACTTTATATCCGAAATGCAGGATTACAATACGATAGAGATCAGTGCTGTAACAGATAGTGTTTCAGGATTTGAATGGGATTAAATAATGGCAGAAAAAAAATTATTAAATTATAGTGACTATCTTAATCTTGAACAGATTTTAGATAGTCAAAAATTAAAAAGTTCAGAACGAGGTTCAGCTGCTCATGATGAGATGTTATTTATTATCATTCATCAGGTTTATGAGCTTTGGTTTAAGCAGATATTGCATGAAATGGACTCGGTCTTAAATATTTTTGGTAAAAAAAAGGTGATCGAGTCTGATGTTAGTCTTGCCGTTACAAGGCTGGATAGAGTGATTGAGATCCAAAAGATCTTGATCGACCAGGTACGTGTTCTTGAAACAATGACAGCAATGGATTTTTTGGAATTTAGAGATGACCTTTTTCCCTCTTCTGGTTTTCAAAGCGCTCAATTCAGATTATTAGAGAATAAGCTAGGTATCCCTAATGATTCCCGGATCAATTATGGTGGCAAAGATTACAAGAATGCAATTAAAGATGAAGAAAAAGGACAAGTTGTGATCTCTGAGGAAAGAATGTCTCTTTTTGAACTGTTAGAAAATTGGCTAGAGAGGACACCCTTTTTGTCATTCCAAGGGTTTAACTTTTGGGACCAATATAGTAATGCTGTGCGTTCCATGCTTGAAAAAGAAGAAAAAACGATTCGTGATAATCCAAATCACTCTGTCGAAGAAATAGAATATCATTTAAAAGAACATGAACGAGCGGTAGCATCATTTGAAGCAATGATCGATCCAGAAAAGCATAATAGCTTGATCGATAAAAAGAAAAAACGATTATCGCATAATGCAACTAAGGCAGCACTCTTGATCTTTCTTTATCGAGATGAGCCTATACTGCATTCTCCCTTTAATCTTTTATCACGGCTTATGGATGTAGATGAACTTTTTACAACCTGGCGTCAAAGGCATGCACTTATGGTCCGAAGAATGATCGGGGCTAAGATAGGTACTGGGGGATCTTCAGGCCATTCATACCTAAAGGCCACAGCAGATCGTCACAAAGTATTTACGGATCTTGCAGACCTCTCTACATTTTTTATACCAAGATCAGCTTTACCAGAACTTCCAGAAAATATTAAACAGAATCTAGGATACTACTTTAAATCATGAATCTCTCCTTAAAAAATAAACATGCTTTTGTTTGCGGTGGTACGGACGGTATCGGCAAAGCATCTGCAGTACTCATGTCCGATTATGGATGCGAAATAACCCTCATTGCTAGAGATCAGAATAAGCTTAGTTTAACTCTTTCTGAACTTTCAGTTGCCAATCGCCAAAATCACTCCAGCGTATGTGCTAACTTTGATGATTCTAAAGGATTAAAGAAAAAGGTCCAAGCCTATATAAGTAAAATGGGTAAGCCCGTTGATATTCTCATCAATAACTCTGGTGGTCCTCCTGGGGGTCCGCTTATTGAAGCTAATGAAGATGAATTTAGACTTGGTTTTGAACGATTGCTGATCTGCAATCAAATTATGGCTAAGGCTGTTGTTCCGGGAATGATCGATCAATCTTCAGGGCGTATCATTAATATAATATCAACCTCTGTTCGTCAAGTTATTCCAGGCCTAGGTGTATCTAACACCATAAGGGGTAGTGTTGCACAATGGGCAAAGACCCTTGCAATTGAACTGGGTGAACACGGGATAAATGTAAATAATATTTTACCTGGATACACCTCAACCGGACGGCTTCAGAGTCTGGCTGATAGTAAGGCTGAGGCCATGGGCGTAAGTCCTGAAAAAGTGCGGGAGACATGGGCTGCTAATACATCTTTAAAACGAATAGGCACACCAGAAGAAATAGCGAGTGCAGTAGTTTTTCTAGCTTCAGAGGCATCTAGTTATATAAGCGGACATGATCTCTCTGTTGATGGTGGACGATTCGGCGCTTAATGGAATAATTAATTAATCATAGTTATGGTATCCTTTTTAATTAGGCTACTAATCAAAAAATGAACTTAGTAAAGCTTAGGAAATCTAGAGTTATTATCTATAAATCGACCAATGATTGATCGGATATACAATTTTATTGGTGGACATTTTGTTCCTCCCAGATCAGATAAATTCATAAAAGTATATGAACCTGCAACTGGTATGATATATGCTGAGGTTAGTAACTCTAATTCAAATGATATAGAGGATGCATACACTTCTGCTGAGAGTGCTTTCCCAAGTTGGTCAAAACTGCCTATTCAAAAAAGAGCAGAGTTTTTAAATAGAATTGCTGATGGTATTGAAAGTCGTATTGATGAGTTTGCTGAATACGAATCCAGAGACACAGGAAAGCCTATTGCACTTGCAAGGACAGTTGATATTCCAAGGGCCATATCTAATTTTCGTTTTTTTGCTTCCTACGGACCTACCTTTAAATTTGAAGGTAGTCTGGATAATAAAACATCACAGAATAAAATAATTCGATCACCGCTTGGGGTAGTTGGATGTATTTCTCCATGGAATCTACCTCTCTATTTGTTTACTTGGAAAATTGTACCTGCGCTTATTATGGGTAATACTGTTATTGCAAAACCTTCAGAGATTACTCCTTTTACCGCTTATATGCTTGGTCAGATATGTAAAAATTCCTTTCTACCCAAGGGTGTCTTAAATATTATACATGGGAGTGGTCAACTTACAGGGAATCCATTGGTGGCTCATCCTAAGATCAAAGCTATATCATTCACAGGGGGCACATTAACAGGGGCGTCGATAGCAAAAAAAGCAGCACCATCATTTAAAAAAGTATCACTTGAAATGGGAGGTAAGAATCCCGGGATCATATTTGAAGATTGTGATTATAAAAAAATGCTTGAGACGATTGTAAGATCTTCCTTTTCAAATCAGGGGCAGATCTGTCTTTGTAGTTCTCGTCTATTAATTGAGGACTCTATCTATGAAAAATTCAAGTTAGACTTTGTAGAAAAAGTCTCTGACCTGGTGATAGGTGACCCAGAAAATATTGACACCCAGTTTGGTTCTATTTCATCGAGGAGCCACTTTAAAAAAATATTAAACTATATTGAAAAAGCTAAAAAAGAAGGTGCCCGTATTTTGAGCGGTGGAAACTCCATTAAATTTGCTGGCCGTTGTAAACGTGGGTGGTTCATAGAGCCTACAGTTATTGAAGGTCTGGATAATCTGTCTGTTCTTAATCAGGAAGAAATTTTTGGTCCTGTGGTTACTCTGCAATCTTTTAGATCAGAGGGGATGGCCATTAAGATAGCTAATGAGATAGACTATGGTCTTTCAGCAACGATCTGGACAAAAGACAAAGAAAAGGGTCAAAGATTGGCAAATAAAATAGACGCTGGTGTTATCTGGGTCAATTGCTGGATGGTCCGTGATCTTAGGACGCCCTTTGGAGGTATGAAACGATCAGGGCTTGGAAGAGAGGGCGGCGAGGAAGTACTGAAGTTTTTCACAGAACAAAAGAATATTTGTACAGCTTTATGATCTCAAAATACGAAAAACATGTATTTATATGTATAAATGAACGTGACCCGAACAGTCCAAAAGGAGATTGTGCACGTTGTGGCGGATCAGAAATACGTATGGAATTTGTCAAGCTTATAAACCAGTATGGTCTTAAAGGGAAAATAAGAGCAAATAAAAGTGGATGCCTTGATGTCTGCGAATTAGGTGCAGCTGTTGTAATTTATCCGGATAATATATGGTATACGCAAGTTCAGCTTGAAGATGTTGAAGAAATATTTAAAGCTTCGATCTTAAACAATAATGTTGTGGATCGGCTAGTTGCAACGGAAGATACCTGGAAAGAATTAAGAAATATAAGGGGGTCGATCTCTTGAACAATAAGATCAAAACGGATAAGGCTCCAGAGCCAGTCGGTAATTATCCTCATGCTAGAAGAGTAAAAGACCTACTATTTCTTTCTGGTGTTGGTCCTAGAAAGCCAGGAACAAACGTAATTCCGGGTGTTATGATGGATGGCCAAGGAAATCCAGTTGGTCATGATATTGAGGTACAGTGTCATTCAGTATTTGAGAATGTAAAGATCATTTTAGAGGAATCAGGTAGTCACTGGGATAATTTGGTTGATGTAACCGTATTCCTGACAAACATGAAGAGAGATTTTGATACATACAATCAAATCTACAGTGAATATTTTAATAATAATCAGCCGTGTAGAACAACTGTGGAGATCTCTTCTTTACCAACACCGATCGCAATTGAATTGAAATGTATTGCAACCATCGACTAAAAAATGATAATCACTCCACCAATTAATTTTAAAAAATGGATTGAAGAGAATAGGCCTCTTTTAAAACCACCGGTAGGGAATAAGATGGTCTATGAAAATGGCGACTTTATGATCATGGTTGTTGGAGGTCCTAATTCTAGAAAAGATTATCATGTCGATCCTGTTGAAGAGTTCTTTTATCAGCTTGAGGGAGATATGATCTTAAAGGTAATTGAAGATGGAAAGAGAACGGATATAAAGATCAGTGAGGGTGATATTTTCTTACTGCCAAAGAATATCCCTCATTCACCACAAAGATTTAAAGATACTGTTGGATTGGTCGTTGAGTACAAAAGAGAAGATGGTGCACTTGATGCATTCCAATGGTACTGTGATACCTGTGATGACCTATTGTATGAAGTGACTTTAGATCTAGAAGATATTGTATCACAGCTTCCGCCTTTATTTAAGAAATATTGGAATAATATTAAAGCAAGGACCTGCAGCTCCTGTGGTTCTGTTCAGCAGCCACCTGAGTAGATCTTTATTTTGAAGATTGATATTCACACTCATATTCTTCCTAAGAATTGGCCTAATTTAAAAGAAAAGTATGGTTACGGAGGTTGGATAAATCTCGAGCATGATCATTCTGGTTGTGCTAAAATGTATAAGGATGAAAAATTCTTTAGAGAAGTTGAACCTAATTGTTGGGATCCTATAACCAGAATACAAGATTGTGATCAATATGGAGTAGACGTTCAGGTCCTTTCAACTGTCCCTGTTATGTTTAGCTATTGGGCTAAACCGCATGATGCTCTTGATATTTCAAAGTTGCTTAATGATGATATAGCAAGGGTCATAAATGAAAACAGTGGTCGATTTCTTGGACTTGGTACCATTCCCTTGCAAGATCCTGAACTATCTATAAAAGAATTAGAACGTTGTGTGAATGATCTTGGTATGTCTGGCGTACAGATCGGGACCAATATTAATGGTACTGATCTGAGTGATGATTCTATCTTTCCTGTTTTTGAAGCAGCGGCAGATCTCGGTGCATCTGTATTTATACATCCTTGGTCAATGATGGGAGAGGATCAGTTAAATAAATATTGGTTGCCCTGGTTGGTGGGAATGCCTGCAGAAACCAGTAGAGCTATATGCTCTATGATATTTGGAGGGGTCTTTGAAAAACTTCCTAAGCTTCGTGTTGCATTTGCTCATGGTGGTGGTTCATTTCCAGCGACTGTTGGTCGAGTCCAGCATGGTTTTAAGGTCCGTCCTGACCTATGTGCAGTAGATAATAATATAGATCCTGCAAATTATTTGGGAAAGTTCTGGGTTGACTCGCTGGTGCATGACCCTGATGCTTTAAATTTTCTGATAGGAAAGGTAGGAGTCGAAAAAGTTGCTCTAGGTACAGATTATCCATTCCCATTAGGAGAAAATGAGCCAGGTAGATTAATTGAATCATCTGGATTCTCTGATGAGACTAAGGAAAGGCTCTTTTCTCAGAATGCCTTGGAATGGCTTGCTCTTAACCCTGATTCTCTCAAGTGAAGTACGAGAATTCAAGACTATTTGCTGTTGCTCAGGACCAATTAGATCCTCTGAGGTCTTATCGTGATAAATTTCATTATCCAAAGAATGATCATGATGAAGAGGTCCTTTATTTTTGTGGAAATTCGTTAGGCTTACAACCAAAGACCGTAGAAGCCTTTATTGGACAAGAGTTAGATCTATGGAAAAATAAAGGCGTAATAGGCCAGCAAGAGCGTTGGATATCATTTCATGAAAAATTAGAGCCTCAATCGGCTAAATTAGTAGGAGCTCTTTCTGAAGAAGTTGTCGTGATGAATGCATTAACAGTTAATATTCATTTACTTCTGATATCATTTTATCAACCAAAAGGGAATCGACATAAGATATTGATAGAAAAGGGAGCATTTCCATCAGATCAATATGCCGTTGAATCTCAATTATTACTGCACGGCTATGACCCTGAGGAATCTTTAATTGAGGTTGCCCCTCGTGATGGAGAGAAAGTCCTCCGAACTCAAGATATTATTTCTGAAATTGAAAGACATGGAGATACGGTCGCTACGATCTATCTTGGTGGAGTTAATTATTTGACAGGTCAAGTACTTGATATTGAAGCTATTACCATTGCTGGAAAAGAACATGGCGCGATGGTGGGATTTAATTTAGCACATAGTGCCGGAAACCTTCCTCTTAAGCTACATGACTGGAATGTAGATTTTGCTGCTTGGTGTACATATAAATATCTTTGTGGTGGTCCAGGCGCCCCCTCAGGAATTTTTATTCATAAACGCCATCATAGTTGGAGTGGGCCACGGCTTGTAGGTTGGTGGGGTCATGATAAGAAGACCCGATTTAAAATGCAACCAAATTTTGATCCGATACAAGGTGCTGAGGGTTGGCAAATAAGCAATGCGCCAATTATGGGGATGGCTCCTCTGATTGCGTCCATGGAAATATTTGATGAAATAGGCATGCTCAAGATAAGAGAAAAGAGTAAAAAGCTGACTGGATATTTAGAGTTCCTTATTAATGATATTGATCTAGACATATCTATAATTACTCCTAAAAATAAAGGATGCCAGCTATCTCTAGTTGTAAATAACGGAGAGCAATTATTTAAATATTTATCAAATAATAATGTAGTATGTGACTGGAGGGAGCCAGATGTGATACGTATAGCACCCCATCCATTATATAATAGATATAGTGAAGTTTTTGAATTTGTTAAACTATTAGACAAG